>Ga0224559_1000238_pt1 | contig 38823 bp, 32 predicted proteins | sample 714S33034metaG_FD_180676 | JGI IMG/M metagenome (GOLD analysis project Ga0224559, IMG submission 180676) | Peat soil microbial communities from Stordalen Mire, Sweden - 717 S3 30-34 | ecosystem: Environmental > Terrestrial > Soil > Wetlands > Peat | place: Sweden: Norrbotten County, Stordalen... | reverse complement strand
CGACCTTGATGAATACTGGACTTTCCACGAGGGCGCCGACTATGTCCGCAACCATGCCGACCGATTCAAGGCCGCGCCTCCCGCCACCGTCTTGCCTTTGAACCTCAGTCGCCGTGGCCACCTGCACACAGTCAATTAGCCGTCAAGCTGTCGCCGAAAGGAACTGCACCCTTCGTAGTTGGCCTATCTACCCAGATAGTTCCGGTGTGTAGGTATATGTGTTTTGCGCAAGAAATGTCATCGGACATCTTTTCAGGTGAGGGAAACCGGCGCTTAGAATGATTATCCACAAACTTGCCTACAGATTTAGTTTGAGGAGCCAAGAGAACCCTTCATAATCGCACCTATGCAACCGAGGTTGGCCGCTTCCCCGATCTCTCCCGCCACATCCTCCGTCTTTGGTCTCCTGTTCGCGGCCATGCTGGGCTGTTCGAGCGGGACCACGTCGGCCCCTCCTGGAGGGCGCGGCGGCGGTACCGCAGGAACCGGCGGGATCCAGGGGAGTGGCGGTACGGCCGGCACCGGAGGTGCGGGCGGCAGCGGCAGCATGATGTCCACAGGCGGCAAGTCGGGCAGCGGCGGCCCGGCCGGCGGCGGTGGCCAGTCTGCTTCGGGCGGCGCAATCGTCTCGGGGGGCGCGACCGGCTCCGGCGGCGCGACCGGGACGGGTGGTTCGACGGGCAGGGACGGCGGGCAGCCCGACAGCGCGCCACCCACGACTGACGCACGCGACGATGCCGGGTTCACGGTGCCCGTATCTGGCACGCTTACGGTGACGGACTTGCGAACCAACAACCTCGCGAGTCCCCTCGGCATCGATACAAATCCCGTCCTGTCTTGGACCGTGACCTCCGACGGCTTCAATCAAGCACAGACGCACTATCAGATCGAGGCGGCGGCGAGCATCGACGACTTGACTGCCGAGAAGCCGCTGCTGTGGGATTCAGGCCAAACCGCGAGTGCCGCCAACTACGGAATAGCCTACCAGGGCAAGGCACCCGTCTCGCGCCAGCGCGTGTATTGGCGGGTGAAGGTCTGGAACGGTCAAATCTCGTCCGAGTGGAGCACACCGGATTTCTGGGAAACGGGTCTGCTTTCGGCCAGCGACTGGAGCGCGCAATGGATCAAGGGGAATCAGCCGCAGTCGGACGCAAGCGCTCCGCTCTGTGCTTCGCACTTCAAGGTCGACTCCAGCAAGCAGGTGGCACGTGCTCGGCTCTACATAACTGGCCTCGGCCTCTGCTATGCCGAGGTCAACGGTAAACCCGTCGCCGATTCGTACTTCGACCCGAGCGAAAGCGACTACCGGCGACGCATATTCTACTCGACGTATGACGTGACGAGCTTGGTAGTCGCAGGCGACAATGGCCTCGGCTTCCAGCTCGGCAACGGAATTTACGGCAACGGCGTCACGCCCAACGGTGGCCGCTACGAAAAGTCGGACGGCTTGCCCTACGCCGCCACCGGCCTTCACGGCACTCCGAAAGGCATTGCGCAGCTCGAAGTGACCTACGCCGACGGTAGTGCCGTCACCGTGGCCAGTAGCAATGCGTGGCAGTGCACGAGCTCACCCGTGACCTTGAATACCTGGTACGGCGGCGAGGACTACGATGCGGGCCGGGCAGCACAACTTGCCGATTGGTCTCAGTCGACGAGCACCTTCGCCGGTTGGACGGCTGCGGTCGTCGTTCCGGCGAACGAGCTGCCCGGCGGTGCCTTGCGTACGCGACCGACCCCGCCCATCCGTATCGTCGAGACGTTGTCCGACGCCACCATCACCAAGGGTCAATTCGCAAGCGGTAACGGTTGGGTCGATGTGTCCCACAACGGTGCCGGCTTCGAGGGCATCAAGTTCCTCGCGACCTTGGGCCCAAACCCGGACTACGCAGGAGTGTCGCTCCAATTCTATCCGGCAGAGATCAAGACAACCACTGACGTGGACCAGAGCTCGTGCGGGGCCACGGATTTCGACACGTACACGTTTTCGGGCCGCGAGACAGCGGGTACCACGTGGAATCCGCGCTTTGTTTACCACGGTTTCCGCTACTACAAGCTCGTGCTCAATCTTCCGTCCGGTCGTAGCGCGAGCGACTACGGCTTTGGCGACAATGCGGCCATGTTATCCGACTTGATGAACAAGAAGCTCGCATTTCTCGGCCACACCGTGCGCACCGACAATGCCAAGCCCGGTTCGTTCACGTCCTCCAATAGCAGCCTCAATCTGATCCACACCATCATCGACCGATCCATCGCAAGCCAAATGTACTCCGAGTTCACCGACTGCCCACACCTCGAAAAGCTAGGATGGATCGAAACGTCGCACTTGATGTTTCCTTCGGTCGCCGACACCTACGACATTCGCGCGTGGATGAGCAAGATCGCGCAGGATACCGTCGATTCTCAGGTGACTGGCACCGGCGATCAGGCTACCCAGTCGGGTGGTTCACTCGGCACCGCAGGGTTTGCGACCGCAATTGCACCACCCTTCCAAATCATCAGCAGCCTAAGCGTGGACCCCGACTGGAATGGAGCAATCATCTTGATGCCCTGGGAGTACTATCAGGCCTACGGCGATCCTTCGATCCTGCGCAGCAGTTACCCGGCGATGCAGAAGTACCTGACCTGGCTGACGACGAAATATGCCTCCAGTCAGTACATCATCAATGACGCTCAAATGGGCGAATGGGGTCAGTACCAGGTCAGTACCCCGTCCGCGCTTGTGGTGACGGCCGCGTTCTATCGTATGGCCGACGTCATGGCGCAAACCGCGACGATCCTCGGCGACTCGACGAACGCGACGGCATACGCCAAGCTGGCTGACACCATCAAGACGAATTTCAATGCGAAATTCTTCGATTCCACCCAGGGCACGTACAGCGGCGATACGCAGGCGAGCAACGCCATTCCGCTCTTTGCGGGACTGGTTCCCGATGCTTCGATCCCGAAGGTCCTCGACCGGCTGGTCACCATCACACAGACCCTGAAGTACACGATTACCACCGGCGAAGTGGCCCTACGACAGATGATCTCTTCGCTCGCCGCCAACGGCCGATCGGACGTGCTGTACCAGATGGCATTGCAGCCCAACCAACCTGGGTATCGCTACATCGCCGAGACGTTGGGCGAGACGACCATGATCGAGTATTGGAACTACAAGGACCAGTGGGGCAACATGCGCTCCCGGAACCACGCGATGATGGGACACATCCAGGATTGGTTCACCCGTGGTCTGGCCGGCATCGACAGGGCGAGCCCTGGCTACAAGGACATCGTCATCAAACCGTACGTTCCGGATAACTCTACGCAGGCGGCGGATTTCCGCACGACCTCGGTCACCGCCACAGTCGGCTCGTCCTTCGGTATCATCGGCTCGGGATGGCAGTTGGCCAGCGATGGCTCGCTCACGATGTCAGTCGTCATCCCCGTGGGCGTGTCCGCCACGATCTATGTTCCTGCTGTGAGCGGCAAGCAAAACACAGTTCTCGTTTCGTACGGGACCGTCACTGACCAACCGATCGCCGGCACGTTGGCGGGCGGCTACGTCGTCATCAAGAATGTGCCGTCGGGACAGTACACATTCAAGCGTGCGGCGAACTGAGATCCCCGTTCCCCGGGTATAGGGACAATTGCGGATAATTTCGGTGTGCGGGCGTGTGTGGTTTGCGCAAGAAATGTCATCGAACATTTTTCAGGTTACGGAAAATGGCGCTTAGAATGGTTATCCGCGAGTCAACTCGTTCGGCGCTCTAGGCGGCCCAGCACCTCCGCGGCGACCTGGGTGATGTCGCCGGCACCGAGGGTGAGCAGAAGATCCCCGCTGTGCAGGCGCGCAACCAGTTCGGCGACCAGATTCTTGTGCGCAACGCACGTGGCACGCGCGGTCGCTGGAAAAGTGCGCAGCAACGCGGTGGCATCGACGCCCGCGATGGGCGGTTCGCCGGCTGGATAGATGTCCGTGAGCACGACTTCGTCGGCGCCGGCCAGGGCGGGCGCGAAGTCCTTCATCAAATCCTGGGTGCGGGTGTAGCGGTGGGGTTGAAACGCCACCAGCAAGCGGCGCCCGAAGAGCTTGGCCGCGGCGATGGTCGCCGCGATCTCCGTCGGGTGGTGACCATAGTCGTCCACGACCAGGACGCCGTCCGCCTCGCCGCGCACCGAAAAGCGCCGGTCCACGCCACCGAACGCGGCCAAGGCCTCGCACGTCGCCTGGAAGGGAACCTCGAATACGTCGGCCACGCACAAGGCGGCCAGCGCGTTTTGCGCGTAGTGAACGCCCGGCATACGCACGACGATTTCGCCGCGCACGCTGCCGTGAACCGAAACGCGCAGACGCGTGCCCTGGGCGTCCGCCGACAGAATCTCGCCGCGGTAGTCGCCCGCGGAAAGCCCGTAGGTCACATGCCGCTTGGCGAGCTCGGGCACGAGCCCGGCGGCAGCGGCATTGTCCGCGCACACCACCACCACACCATAGAATGGCACCTGGTTGGCGAAGTTCAGAAAGGCCGCGCGCAGCGCCGCCTCGTTGCCGTAGTGGTCCATGTGCTCGCGGTCGATGTTGGTGATGACCGCGACCATGGGCGAAAGATGCCGAAAAGATCCGTCGGACTCGTCGGCCTCGGCAACCAGCACCTCGCCCTGCCCCAGGCGCGCATTGGAACCGAAGACCTTGGCCTTGCCGCCGATGATCACCGTAGGATCCAGGCCCGCGTGCGCCAAGATGGTGGCCACCATGGTGGTGGTGCTGGTCTTGCCGTGCGACCCGGCGACGGCCACGCCGTCCTTCACGCGCATGAGCTCGCCCAGCATCTCGGCCCGCGGGATCACCGGAATATCGTTGGTTCGCGCCGCCACGACCTCGGCGTTGTCGGGGCGGACCGCGCTTGAAATGACGACCACGTCGGCCTCGCGCACCTGCTCGGCGCGATGCCCGACGAAGATGCGACCGCCGAGCGATTGCAGGCGGCGGGTCACCTCGCTTTCGCGCTGGTCGGACCCGGAAACCTGGTAGCCCAGGTTCAAAAGGACTTCGGCGATACCGGACATGCCGATACCGCCGATGCCTACGAAATGAATGGCGACGTCGCGTTTCTTGAACATTTTGTGATGGGAACCCTGAAAGGGTTCCCAAACCCTCCCGCGATGGTCCGCGCCGAGCAAAGCTCGGCGACTCCCCACGCGGACGGACGGCCGGCGGACCGTCGCTACTTGCTCACCAACCCGTCGAGGCTGGGGAGCTCGGACAGATTGGGCTCGACCACGATCTCGATGCGCCGGTTCTGCTTCTGGCCGTCAGCCGTCGCGTTGTCCGCGGCGGGATCGTACTCGGCATAGCCGGCCGCGCCGACCTGGCTCGGCTTCATGCCGTTGTCGATGAGCAAGCGCACCACCTCGACGGCGCGCTCGGTGGAGAGCTCCCAGTTCGAGCGGAACTTCTTGGTCTTGATGGGCAGATTGTCGGTGTGGCCCGCGACCAGGAAGTGCCGGTCGACCGGCATACTGGCGAGTACCTTGGCGACCTTGCCGATGGCATCCTTGCCCTCGGCCTTAAGCTCGGTCTTGCCCGAGTCGAAGAGGATGTCGTTGGGCAGAACCAGCAGCATGCGCCCGTTGCGAACCGTGACCTTGATCTGGCCGGCGTCGACCATCGAGCGCAGCTTGTCCACCAGCGAGCGGAACATCGCCGCACGCGCCTCGGCGATCTTCTTCTGCTTCTCGAGCTCGTCCAGGCGCTTCTGCAGATTCTCCATGCCCGCCGCCAACTGCCCGGCCTCGTCGGCCTTGCCCTTGCCGTAGGCTTTGACCTGGTCCATCTGCTTCTTCAAATCGGCGATCTGCTTATTGAGATCATCGACCTTGGCCTGCAGCTTGGCGTTGTCCTGTTTGAGGGAATCCTTCTCCTTGAGAGCCGTGGCGAGCTCCGCCTCCTTCGCCTCGAACGTCCCTGAAGTGACGCATCCGCTGCCAAGAATCGTCCCGGCCAACAGCATGACTGCGAGCTTGATGGTGTGTCTCACGTTCATTTCCTCCGTAGCGAATAGTGGCAATTTCCGACCCCGTGTCGGGGTGGCGGGATATTAACCCTAGTCGCAATCGATAGGTAGTCTCGTTTGGAGGAGCTGATTTCAGGACTTCTTTTTTCGTTTCGCGGGCGCCCGTTTGGCCGTGGGCCCGCCCAGCCCAGCCAAATACAGCGTGTGCTTCTTGGCCGGCCCGGTGAGATCGTTGAGGTTGCGCGAGTCCAAGAAGATGCGCACCTGATGATTCACGTGGGTCAGAAGCGCGCCCAGGGCGCAACCGCCGAACAGGCACTTCTTGTGTCCCAGCATGCACTTGTTGTCGGACATGGGACCATCGATGGCTTCGAGAATCTCAAGAAGCGAGATGGTCTTGGCCTGGCGACCCAGCAGAAATCCTCCCCCTGGACCACGACGCGAGGTCAGTAATCCGACCTTCACCAAGCGCTGCATGACCTTCGACAGGTGGGCTTCAGAAACCCCCTGGTGCGCGGCGATGTCGCCCACCGATTGGTTCACGCCGCCAGGGGAGCGCGCGATATGAGACATGGCGTGGATGGCCAGGTTTGCGGCGTCCGAAATTCGCAGAATGGTGTCCATGCCGCAAGCCTAGCGCGTTCCCGGCCCGGCGTCCGCTAATTCCGATAAACACGGTCCCTTTTTCTTCGGGAGGGCTCTTCGAAGGCACGAACGGCGGCAAACCGACGATTTCACCTAGTCCGCGCGAACCGCGCACAGCTCCAGCTCGCACAACCCTTGCGGGCGACAAATGTCGGCAACCACGACGGCCGTGGGAACATCCAAAGACAGGCCGGTGGAAACGGCCGACTGGAGGAAACCGTCGTAATCGGCGGCGTGCTTGAGGTACGCCTTGGCATTCACGACGTCGCCTAAGCCCATCCCCGCCTCGTCTAACAAGGCGCCAGCATTGTCGAAGATGCGCCTCCACTGGCCCTGTACATCGCCTGGGCACACCACATCGCCCCGAGCGTCGAGGCTGGCCATTCCGGAAACATAAAGCCACCTGCGTCCTGGCTCGTGCAGCAGCGAACCGCGCGTGAAGGCCGAGCCATGGGCGGTGGCTTCCCCCATGGACCCCGGCGCAATGGCCGTTACTTCGACGTCGGGACTCTTGCCCACGGCATAGAGATCCATGGCGACGGGAGACTCGGCCCCAAGCACGCGGCCCTCGACGCAGGTGCTGGCCGGCAGGCACGGAAGATGTTGCTCGTCGTAGTAGCGGTTGCGGGCCTGGTTGAATGCGGCGTGGTTGTGCTCGATGTCGCGCACATGAATCCACGTGCGCACGACATCCGAGAAGCGAAGCCCGCGCGCGGTCAAGGCATGGCCCGCCTGAGCCAGCATGTCGTAGGCCAGAGCGGCGACACTGGCATTCGCCGCCAGTTCCGGCCGCGGCACGATCGACATCAAGTGCAGATGGCGAGCGCCCGAGCGCAAGACGGTGGCCGCAGCGGGCTGGGCCTCATTGCCGCGCCACACGCCACTTTGGCGGGCGGAACGAACCGCGTGAAGCTGGATCGTGCAAGCACACGACGGCGCGGCCGGAGGCTGCAACAACGCGGTGATGGGCAGCGGCCCCGAGATTTGCCATTCGCCAAGCAGCGCTTCCCGCCAGTTCCATGATGGCGCGGTGGCAAAATGGATGAAGCCACACACCACGTTGTTCGGCCCCAGCCCGCGCTCGGCAAGCGCCCGGAAGGCCCGCGCCGCCATGGAGACGAACTGCCCTTGAGCGTCGAGGCGGGTCGAGCCCGGACCCGCGTGCAGGAACAGGTCCACCACGCCGGGACCTTCGACCGACTTGGTGCACGGGTCCGCGGTCGCGTCTCGATCTCCTGCGCTGGTCATTGCCCTTTTAGTCTATGCACGAAGGCTGAAGGCATGTGGTGCACATTCGTCCGCGCGGGGTAGATTTCTCGCTCCGTGAAGCATCTAGCCATCGCTGCCATGATCGTCTTCGCCTTGGCAGGCACACTTTCGTGCAAGCACAAGCGCGCCCATGGCCGGCCGCCCATCGATCATCCCGACCGTCCCGAACCGCCCGCTCCACCGCCCAGCGCGACCTTGATGCCCGGCGTGGTGGCGCCGCGCCTGCTGCCCGCGGCCGCCCAGGCCAGCGGACGGCAGCAGGCCATCGAAAGTATCGGCACCTACGAATGGCAGGACTTCACCGCGCCCGGCTCTCTTTTGGTGAACACCAACGGCGACTATTGGACCCATCTCGCGGATCTGGCCTGGCGGCGCGATATCGAGATTCACCTCGACAACGTGCCGCTAGATCTGGACCAGGACGGCAAGGTCGACACCCATGTTACGCGCCATATCTCGCTTCGCGGCGGCATTCTGGGCAATCCCGAGGTGTTCGGGCTGGCCAAGGATCCCGACGAACCGGCGGGCACAATCGGCTACACGTCGGCCAGCACCGGATTCTCCGGCCTGCGCGACGCCCTCGATCTCGAAACCGGCAAGCCCACCGGCGACATCGCCATGACCTGCTGGCTGTGCCACTCGGGAAAAAATCCGGTCGACGGCAAGACCGTGCTCGGCTTGCCCAGCACGCGGCTCGACTACGGCATGATGCTGGCGACGTCGTCGCTCTTCGATCCAGCGCACCTGCTCGACCTCGACGGCGACGGTGTGCCCGATGACGAGGCAACCATCAAGCGTCGCATGCGTCTTCCCGAGAACCTGGTGCTCGACACAAACCACGACGGCAAGGTGACGGTGGCCGAATACCGCAGGGCGCTCAAGCTGCCCGATGCCAAGCAAGTGCAAGCATCGCTGCTTTCTGCCGGACCCGGTCGCCAGGACTTGACCAACGAATTCGGCCTGGACATGAGCGCCCCCGGCTTGCACTCGCGCCGCTACGCCGACGTGGGCCTCATGCGCTCAGGGTTGCAGGGCGTATTCAATCCCAAGAGCACGCCGAGTTCCCTCGTGGTGCGGTCGCTGTCGGTGATCAACTGGACCGCGAACTACGCCACGCGCGGGGCGGACTGGCTTGGCCGCTACGCCGAACGCACCGGACAAAGCCGCGGGCGCGCGCTCGGCGAACTGGGCATCGAGTTTCCACCGGGACTCGACGGCGACCGGGACCTCATCAATCGCGCCATGGTCCTCGACACACGCTCGATCGGCGCCATCGGCCTGCAAGCCGATTCCTTCGCGGGCATCATGTACGCGCGCGTGCTTGGCCAGAATGCGCCTGCGACGCCCACGCTTGTCCGCGGACTGCGCCTCGGCTTCGAGGCCGCCCAGATCCGCAAGCTGATCTACGACACCGACCTGGCCGCCATCGCGCGCCCCGTCTCGGATCCGGCGTCGGTGGCGCGTGGCCGCGCCATCTTCTTCGACCGCGACGTGGGCGACATCGTCAACCAGCAGATTCTGGTGGATGTTCCGCCGGCCTATGCCGAAACAAGCATCGCGCCGCCCCTGCTCGCGCCAATCGACGAAACCCGGCCCCTGTCGGCGCGCCTGCCCGTGCGCTGCGTGTCCTGCCATTCCGCCACCACGCTTGCGACTGACAAGCCCATTCCTAAGTCCGGCTTGGAGATCCCGCGCTGCACGGACTGCCACTTCGTCCACGCGCCCGTGGGAATGCTGGCCGCGCTCGGCCTGCGCAGGGGCGACGGACCTTCCGGGCTGGGCTCAATCTTCGATGAATTCTCCATCGACCGCGTGAACGCCACGGCCGAAAATGTTCAGGCTACCTGCACCCATTGTCACGACAGCCATCCCGCCCTGGCGACGCCGATTCCCTACACGAATTGCAGTATCCTGCCCTTCGACGCCGATGGCGACGGACGCGCGCAAGGTGATGAGCGCGACGATCTGGCCGCGGGTGGCATCGGCACCGATGCCCTGTTCGGTTTCGAAGTCGACCGGCGCGAACGCGACGACAAGAACGTGCGCGTGACGGTCACGCGGATTCCATCCGTGCATCGCAAGGGCCGGGTGGAAAGCGTGAACATCGCCGGCCCCTGGGTGCGCACGGCGCCGCTCACCACGCTTGCCGCCTCCGCGCCGTATTTGCACAACGGTTCGGTGCCCACGTTGGAGGCGCTGCTCGAACCCACCGACCAGCGCCCCGTGACCTTCACGCTCGGCGCGGGCCAGGGCACCTTCCTCTTCGACACGCGTTTGCCGGGCAACCGCAACACCGGACACGAATTCGGGATCAAGCTCGGCGCCGAGGAAAAGCGCGATCTGATTGCGTTCCTCAACAGCCTGTGAGCAGGCTATCCGCGGACAGGCCCCGTGGCCGGCCAGGCGCCTACTGTTTGGTGTAGGAAGCCGTTTGCGTAAACGTGCAGTTCGTGGTGCTGCCCGACTCCGTGTAGGTGGCATTTCCCGAGAAGTTCTCGGTGGCAGTCTTGCCATCCGGGGACACGACGAAGGTGTACGCGGTAAAGGTTAGAATCGTCGTGTAGGAGGCTCCGGTTGTGGCATCAGTTCCAGTGTCGTTACATGACTGGCCGGGCAAGCCGGTCGCTGTGCTCGCGCTGACATTAGCGTGAAACACGCAGGCCGAACCGGGAGAGGTCTGAACCAGATCGGAAGTCGAGCTTGTCGCCCAGGTTTCGGTGCCAGTGACCTGGGACGTCGAGGGCGTTATTCCGGCACAAGTGATCGTGTATGTCCCCGAGGCTGCGGACCAAACGCCGACGAAGCTGCTGAGGTCCTTGGCATTCGAGCCGCAGGAGAGTCCAGCCAATGAGATCGTTACCAAAAGTGCCTTGATCGAATTTCGCATATCTATTCTCCGTTCGTTGGTTGAAACCGCGTCGCCACCCACAGCGGCTTGGCCGCGCGCGAGTTTCTCCGAAGGGGGCGGACGAGGCAACAAGTTTGTGCAGGGGCCGTCGTCGCAAACGCCGTTCCTCCTTTAGCGCACGTCGTGAATCTCGACGGGCAAGCGGCGATTGCCCCATGCTCCGGGCTTTGCATCGAAGACGCCAGAACAGATCGCGCCGCACGCTCCGCACGCGCCGCCGCTCGACAGCGACCATGAAACGACTTCATAGCCGACGCGGCAGATGAGCGTGGCGCCGCACTTCGCGCAGAACGTCGTCGCTCCTTCGTCGTCCCGCAGATTGCCGACGTAGACATGGCGAAGGCCATTGCCGAGCGCGATGGCGCGCGCGCGACGCAGGGTCGCAAGAGAGGTCGGCGGATGATCGCGCAGGCGAAAGTCAGGATGAAACGCCGAGAAGTGCAGCGGTACGTCTCGCCCCAGGTTCGCGGCCAACCAGCGGGTCATCGCGTCCAGCTCACCGTCGCTGTCGTTTTCGCCGGGAATGAGCAGGGTGGTGATTTCCAGCCAGACTGTTGTCTTCGATCGCAGGTGCACGAGTGTGTCGAGAACGGACGCAAGCTTGCCGCCGCATAGCTCGCGGTAGAAGCGTTCGGAAAACCCTTTCAAGTCGACGTTGGCGGCGTCGAAGTGGCGATAGAATTCCTGGCGCGGCGCCGGCTCCATGTAGCCGGCCGTGACCGCCACGGCAGCGAGACCAAGCTCGCGGCAAGCGACCGCCGTGTCGATGGCGTATTCAAAAAACACCACCGGATCGTTGTAGGTCATGGCCACGCTCCGGCATCCGTGCTGCGCCGCCGCCCGGGCGATGGCGGCGGGCGAAGCCACCGCGCTCGCCTGTTCCACATCGCGGGCGCGGCTCGTTTCCCAGTTCTGGCAGAACTTGCAGGTCAAGTTGCATCCCGCGGTTCCAAACGACAGCACGGCCGAGCCGGGGAAAAAATGGTGGAGCGGCTTCTTCTCGATGGGGTCGATGCAGAACCCGGTCGAACGGCCGTAGCTGGTGAAAACCATTTCTCCGCCGCGCGCTTGGCGCACGAAGCACACCCCGCGCCGGCCTTCGCGCAGGTGGCAGGCGCGCGGGCACAGCTCGCACGAGACGCTGCCGTCATCTTCGCGCCGGAAGTAGCGGGCCGGCACGACCACGCCGCCCGCACGAGCCCGTTCTGCTTCTCGCGGATGTTCGTTCGATGCGGCCATTCGCTCCTTTCCGCCCATCTACCTTGGGCGCGGATTCGCGCTAGAGTATGGCATGCGTACGCGCGCCCCGGTCTTCGCAGGCACCTTTTATTCCGACAAGCCACAGGAGCTTGCCGCGGCGGTCAGGTCGTACGTCGCCGAAGCCGCTGCAGCTGCCACGCCCAAACCGCCCAAGGCGATCATCGCGCCGCACGCGGGGTACATCTACTCCGGCCCCATCGCGGGCTCGGCCTATGCGTCCCTGCTGGCGCATGGCAAGGATATCGAGCGCGTGATCCTCATCGGGCCTTCGCACCGCGTGGCGTTCGCGGGCGTGGCGACCAGTAGCGCTGGCGCCTTCGCAACGCCCATCGGTCCGGTGACCGTCGATCGCGAGGCCATCGCCCTCGCGCTCAAGGAAAACCTCCTGCGCGAATTCGAGCCGGCCCACGAACAGGAACACAGCTTGGAAGTGCAGTTGCCCTTCTTGAAACATGTGTGCCCCTCGGCGCGCGTGGTGCCCTTGCTCGCCGGCGATGACAACTGGCGCGCCGCGGCCGACGTACTGTCACTCCTGTGGGGAGGCGACGAAACTGTCATAGTGGTCAGTTCGGACTTGAGCCATTACCACGACTACGCCGCCGCCCAAAGAGCCGACGCCGCCACCGCCAAGACTGTCGAGCGCCTGGGAGCCGGCGAGGTCGACCATGAACAAGCCTGCGGCGCCACGGGCATCAACGCCCTGCTAGCCCTCGTCGCGGAAAAGGGCCAGGCATGCACGACGCTCGATCTGCGCAACTCCGGCGATACCGCCGGCCCGCGCGGTCGCGTGGTCGGCTACGGCGCCTTCGCCGCGGGATAACTATCCGATCGGCGTGGCGTCCTTGTTGTGCTTGAAGTACTCGGCGGTCAGGCGTTCGAGTAGCTGGGCGCGCTTGTCGTAGAGTCGCTTGAGCTTGCGCGGCGCTTTGCGCGCGAGCGCGTAGTGGGTAACCAGCGGCAGCGCCACCGTTGAGTCGAGGTAGGCGACAACCGCGTCGGGAAGCTGGTTGGGATCGATCTTGCCCCAGCTCACGGCCTCGGAGGGTGTGGCCCCCGACAGGCCGCCCGTGTCCGGTCGCGCGTCGGTAAACTGCAGGAAGTAGTCATGACCCATCTCCTTGATGCGCAGAACTTCCTGGATCTGCGGTTCGGTCTGCAGAATGAAGTTCTTGGGCGAACCTCCGCCGACCAGCATCACGCCGGTCTTCTTCTTGCGCAGCTTTGCATCGAGCACGATGGCCGTGGTCTCGTTGACATCGATGCTGGGATTCACGCGCAGCTTGTTGCCGCGCAGCTCGACGCCGGCCACGTTCATGCCGATGGTCGAATCGCCCGGCGACGAGGTGAAGCAGGGCACGCCCGCGCGGTAGGCAGCGGCCAGCACCGACGCGTCCTTGAGCCCGGACTGGTGCTCGAACTCGGCGCAGTACTTGCCGATGAGGTGGTGCAGCTCGGCCGTGCCCATCTCCTTCTGGAATTCCTTCTGAATGATGATCTTGCGCAAAATATCGTCGGTGCGCATGAGCACGTCGTTGTAGTCGAGCAGAATGTCGTAGATGCGCACCACGCCGAATCGGCGCAGCTCCACGTCGCGCGAGAAGGGCGAACCGCGGAAGAGCGGCAAGTTCATGGCGTGATGCATGTCATGATATAGATTCGCGCCCGTGGCGACGATCCAGTCCACGAAGCCGGCCTTGATGAGCGGGATGACCGCGGCGGCGCCCAGGCCTGCGGGTGTCATCGCGCCCGCTAGACTCATGCCCACGGTCACGCTGTCGTTGGCCAGCATCTTCTCGGTGAAAAGGCGTGCTCCCTCCTGCAAGCGCGCGGCGTTGTAGGCCAAGAACGCGCTATCCATCAGCTCGGGCAAGCTTTCTTTCCCTGTGATGGGCTTTGGCAGAATGCGTTGACCACGCAGATACAACTTCTTCCCGGCGGCGAACTTGTGCGGGTATTTGCTGACGAATTTCTTGGGCAACTCGATCTTGGCCATAGCGAACGATTCCTTTCGATTGTCCCTAGCGAAAACAACGCACCGCGATTAAAACCGCGTGCCGAGGATGCATCGGGGATTTGATGAGGAGCATAGCGGCGACAATGTGGCGAAAAATAAGTTTCTTTGCAAGGGCGCCTTCCCAGACCTGAATGGTGGTACTCTTAACACGAGAGGTGGTGGTGGTCGGGGTTTGGGAAGATAGTGGGAAGATAGGAAGATAGAATGAAAAGAAGCGACAGTTCCCATCGCGCAGAAATGCGCATCGACTGAAAACATTCTTGAGCAATTTCCTGTGTGCGCGTGCACCTAAATGTGGTGAGAGCTTGCGCTAGGATTGAGGACTGATGGCCGTGCGGGGGCATCGGCATGCAACGTCTTTGGAGAGAAGGAGCTGCGATGAGGAAACTCACCTTTGTTTTGACGTTTTCGGGAGCAGCGGTTGGAGCGCTGATGTGTGGGTTGTTTGGGGCATGCAACTCGACGCCTGACCATGTCGGGCAATCGGTTCAGGGCGGTGGTGGTACGGGACCGGTGGTCATCAACCTGGACGCAAGCCAGCCCGGCACCGCGGGAAACGGGGGTTCGGGAACCGGTGTTACGCCCACCGAGGATGCCAATTGCGGGAATATCACCAAGGACACCTCACGCTTGCCTGCGGACATCCTGCTCGTGCTCGACCGATCGGGCTCGATGGACTACAGCACTGCCGCCGACAGCAACTGCAACGGCAGAACCACGGGTTGTACGGCCCGCTGGCCGGCCCTGACATCGGCGGTGAACTCGACCTTGACCGCGACCGCGGGTTCCATCAACTGGGGACTCAAGCTGTTTTCCACAAGTGGAAATGCATGTGAAGTCAGCGGCGGCGTCGAGGTGGACGTTTCGGCTACGTCGGTGGCCGCTATCGAAGCCAAGATCGGCAGCACCACGCCTGGCGGCGACACCCCTACCGCGCAGGCCATTGATGCAGCCGTGGCCTATCTGAAGACGGTGCAGGATACGAACAGCAAGTACATTCTCCTCGCCACCGATGGCGAGCCCAATTGCGGGTCGGGATCAAGCAGAGGCAGCACGACGTCCAATGTGCCGGGCACCGAAAACTCAATCACCGCGGCCAAGAATGCGGGCTTCCCGGTCTATGTCATCGGCATCGGCCCCAGCGTTGGCAACCTGGACAACTTCGCTCTGAAGGGTGGCACCAACAAGTCCTTCCCAGCCACCTCGGCCCAGGCTTTGACCGATGCCTTCGCCTCCATCAGCAAGAGCGTCGCAACCTGCACCTTCACCTCGACATCGCCGCCGTCCGACCCCAGCAATGTTGCCGTCTACCTGAACAAGAACCTGGTCAACCAGGATCCCGCCAACGGCTGGAGCTTTGGTGCCAACAACCAGACCATCGTGCTCAACGGAACCTCCTGTGACACCATCATGTCGTCATCGGGCACGGCGTCCGTGCAGATTCTGTTCGGTTGCGCGGGCATTAGCCCGCCTGTGATCATTCAGTAGCTCCTCGCCCGCCCAAAGACCCGCGTGTTTTCCGGCGGTATCGCCCCCGGACACGGATTCAGTCTTCAGTCCTCGAACACGACGCTGCGCACGCCGGCCCGTAGCGTGATCTCCTTTTGGTGGACTTTTCCGGTCGCCGGCACCAGCACCCCGATGCTGTGGCGGCCTGGATCGACGCGCATCTTGGAGAAGGGGCACACGATTCCGGTTTCCTTGCCGTCGACGACGATAGGTAGCTTGCTCAAGGTCTGGCACTCGGCGCGGAAACGCGCCTCGCCCGTCATGGGCGGCTCCACAGGTTTCAGCGTCTCGTCCACCTTCGCGCCCTCGCGGACCTCGACGTTCACTTGGCTCGCAAGATAGCCGGCGTGCACCAAAACCACGCGCGCCGGACCGGCCTTGAGTTTGACCGTGCAAGGAGTCTTGCCGCGTTCCTCGCCGCCGACCCAAACCATCGCGCCCTCGGGCGTGCTCGCAATCCCGAGGCTTTGCACGGAGGAGTCCGTCGTGCTTTCCCTAACCGAAGAAGCAGCCTTGGCCGCGGCAGATGCCGGCTTTTGTGCGAGTGGCGGCGATTCCGCCAGCCTGGGCTTTTCGACGGCCACCGCCGCAGCAACGCCCGCGGTCTTGGCCGGCGTGGCGCTTTCAGCGACGACGGCGGGAGCTTCCTCGACGACGGCAGGCGAGGCAGCCTTGGTCGATGTTGGCGCCGGCATTCTCAAGAGAGCCGAAGCGTCTTGGCCGTGGAAGAATCCCGATGCCGCCGTCAGCGCAGCCACGAGGCCACCCGCGCCAACGAAAATCCCGAGGGTGAGCAGAACGCGCTTGCCGCGGAATGACTCCGCGCCGTTCGTCTCGATCGAAGCGCGCGGGGCGGCAGCCGATCCCGATTTCCGCGCCGTGCGTGTGGCAGCAATCCGGGCGCTGTCACCGGCGGGAGCGGGCATCGCGCGCGCCCGGCGCATGATGGCCGAGTTCGTCTCCGACCCAGCGCCTTCCTCGCCCTCGAATGCCGTGGCCTCAAGCTCGGCATCGTCCTCGTCGCCGACGCCCGCCGGAGCCCTGGAAACGATTTCGGCGCCTTGGCCGTCCAATCGGAGTGCCGGAGCCTCGGCGACGTTCGCGGCTTCTCCCGCGCGCGCACCGACGTGAACTCCGACAAATTCGTCCTGTTCATCTACGAGTTCGTTTTCCAGTTCGCTTTCGAGCAGCGTCTCCGCTTCGGTGGCGCCAGGCAGGCTCTGCACCCAAACGTCCTCGGCTTCGGCTTCTGGCGCAAGCGGCGACAGCAACGGCGCCGGCGGCGCTTCCGCGGCTGGCGGAAGGGGCATAAGCGCGAAGGCTTCAGCGATGGTAGGGTCATCGACCGTCGGTGGCAGGACTTCCGCGTTCGTCGTGGGCTTGGTGATGGGAGCTATGCTGACGCCGGCTTGGTCGCCGAGCGCGGCCAAGGCACGCGCGCCCCATTCTTCAAGCTCCGGAATCGGCTCGGAATCCACAACCGTCGTGGCGACCCAACCCGCGGCAGGAATAGGCGGCGGCGGGGGCGGCTCGCTTGCCCGAGGAAGCGCCGGCACAAGCATGCCGATCGCGGGAAACGCCACGATGGTCGGGCTTCGGCGCGGCGAAGGAGCCACCTCAATTTTCTCGGCCGGAGGCGGTTCCGGCGGGGACTCGACATGCCCGGCCGCATCGGGTGACGCGCCGACGGGTTCCGGCAATGCCTCGAAGCTTGGCTCTTCCGAGGGGCCTCGCGGGCTCGAAACAGGACGCGGCAAGTCCGCATACTCTTGCTTGGGCACTGTTGGCAGGCCTGGCTCTTCCGGTACCAACGGCGGCGTGTTGACGGGGTCGGCATCCGCCGCGAAAGCCGACAGGTTGCGCACCAGGGAAGTCATCTCCGCCACCATCGAGGCGTCGGGAATCGCCGACCAGTATTCGGCGAGAGCCTGCGCGGCTTGCATCGCGCTCGGGCGTTGCGCGGGCTCGTCGGCAAGCAGCCCCGCGATACAATCGGCCATGCTCGGCCAGAGCGCATCCAAGACCTTGCGCGCGGCCTCACCGGATCCGCCTGGCGGCGGCAGCTCTCCGGTTGCCAGTTCGAAGAGCAGCGCGCCCAGGGATCGCATATCGCTCTCGGGGCTCGGCTCGGCATTGGCGAGTTCGGGAGCCATGTAGTTCGCGGCTCGCATCGAGATGGGGTCGCCAAGCTGATGGGCGGCCCAGCCGAGTCCGATGTCCAGCAACTTGATGCCCCCGCGGGCCGTCGCGATGACATTGAGCGGAGTCAGCCCGCCGTGCACGAGCGGCGGGCTCTGCGCGTGAATGGCCGCCAGCCCGCCCGCGATCTCGGAACCGACGTAGGCGACGATCTTCCGCCACTTTTCGCCGACCTCGTCGCTGCCGGTGGCCAGAACGCCCGCGAAGTGAGCGCACTCGCGAAAACGCTCGAGATCGAGCCCGTGCACGAACTCGGTCACGGCGATGACGGCACCGTCGAGGATGTCGGCATCGAGCACGCGCGCCACGCGCGCATCGAGAACGCCGGCCGTGCGCCTGGCTGTATTGACGAAGGGATCGCTAAGATTGGTGACCGGGCCACGACGCCGCCGCAAGCACTTGACGGCGAAGATGCGGTCGAATCCGGCTAGGCCGCGCACGCGGGCGCGAAAGGTATCAACGCTGCCCGCCGTGCCCAGACATTCCTCGAGCTCGTACCGGCCGAGCTTCTTCGGCCTGGCCTGGTCGCGAACCGCAGACGTACTGGGTGCGTTTGCCATTGGTGCTAATATCGGCGGGTCGATGGAACTTCTGGACTGGGTGTCAATGAAATCGGGGGAATCGGGCCTCGTCGGGCGCTGCGTCGCCGATTCGAGACGGGCCGTGTCCTGGATGCGCCACACCTTGAAGGGCAATCGTGTCCAGCCGACGGGAATGGCCGAGCAAGTACAGGGACGTCCACCGGTGCTCCTCATCCACGGATTTCTGGCGACACGCGGCTCCTTGGCGCCGCTAGAGCGACGTTTGACGGCGATGGGACATCTGGTGCTGACTTACCGATTGGGAGTTCTGCACGCGGGCGATATCTGCGAATCGGCGGCCCTTATCGCCCGCAAAATCGAATCGATCGCGGCCCAGACCAACCTCGATCGCATGGACATCGTTGGACATTCGATGGGCGGCCTGGTCGGGCTCTACTACGTCAAACGCCTGGGTGGACGCCGCCGGGTGCGCCGCCTGGTCATGCTGGGAAGCCCGACCTCGGGAACTTGGTCGGCCCTCTTGGGCCTCGGGACCGCTCCGCTCGGTCGCGCGAGCCGCCAGCTTCTGCCCGACTCTGCCTTTCTGCGCGACCTCGAACAAGGGCCGCTGCCCAAGGAAGTCGAGATCATCTGCGTGGACGGCCAGCGCGACCGGATCGCGCCCACCCGCACCACCCAGCTCGCTGGCGTGCGACACATCTGCCTGCCGACCAACCACCTCGGGCTGCTCGTCGACACCCAAGCCGCCAACTTGGTAGGCGAAATCCTTGCGGAATCCCCCGCCAATGTATGATCCTTCCAGGCACCTGCCGCGCACCGACGTTGACGGCTAGCGGCTAAGTGACTAGAATCACGACGTTTGCAACCTGCCAGACCCAGCAACTTCGCTGCCGAGGACATACCCCCCACCGGGATCGAACACACCATGTGGACCCTGAAGTTCATCTCGGGCAAGTACCAAGGGGGCGAGTTTCCCCTGCGGCCCAACCGCGAGATCATCATCGGACGCTCGTCCGACTTGGACATGGTCTTGGTCGAGGACATGGTGTCGCGCAAGCACGCCAAGATCACGACCGACGACCACGCGGTTTCTATCCAGGATCTTGGTTCGACCAATGGCACCTTCGTCAATGGTGAAAAAGTGCGCGCGGTTCGTCTGAAAGAGGGCGATCGCATCTTGGTCGGCACCTCCATCATCAAGCTGGTCTCGGCCAACAATGAGGCCCCGGTCCCGGCCGTATCCCTGTCAGAAAACGAGGCGCGCTCCCGCATGCAGGTCACGGCCAACCGACGACCCGAACCCAAGATGATGCAGGGAAATATCGAGGAAATCCCCCTGCCCGACCTCCTGCAGCTGCTTTCCACCAGCCGGAAATCCGGCGTCCTCGTGCTGCGTTCGGAATGGGGAACCGGGCGTCTCAACCTGCGCAAGGGGCAGATCTACTTCGCCAACATCGACGAAAGCTTCGACGTCAGTCCGCGCAAGGCGATGTTCCGCATGCTGACCTGGGACAAGGGCCTGTTCGAGCTCGAACCGCCCGACGACCGCACAGTGATAGAGGAGATCCAGGACAGCACCGAGGCCCTGCTCATGGAAGGCATGCGACAGCTCGACGAATTCCGCGAGCTATCGTCGAAGCTGCCACCGTTCGAGGCCATCGTTTCCGTTCCGCGGCCGCTCGGCCCGCGCTTGCGCGACCTCAAGCCGCAAGAACTCGACCTGGTGCAGACCGCGCTCGAGGACGCGACCGTGCAACAGATCATCGACCAGAGCCCGCACACCGATCTCGATACCGCGCAGGCCTTGCTCGCGCTGCTCGAACGCGGCTACCTCGTAGTCGGCTAAAATCGGCTAGAGCGACAAGGTCAAGCCCTCGGCGGCACCGAGGATTTCGAGCGCGCGAGCACCGCGTTCGTCGAGCAGGCGACGCCCACGCGCGACCAGCCCGTCGACATCATGGTCGCTGTAGTCCTGGTCGTAGTGAAAGAGCGCCAGACGTTTCACCTGCGCTCGTAGCGCCGCCTCGACGGCGTCATCGAGCGACGACAACCCCCGCGTGATGCGGCGGCTACGATCCTCGGGTGTGAAGGTGCAATCGTGAATCAACAAATCGGCGCCGCGGTAGAGCGCGACCGCCGCCTCGGATGGCCCCCCTTCGCCGTAGCCCACGTCGCTGGCATAGACCAGGGACTTGCCCTGCGCCTCGATGCGGAACGCGAGCGCCAAGGTCGGGCCATGGGGATTGGGATACGCGGTGATTTTCGCCTGCCCTACCGTGGCCGCACGATCCTCGGACAACGCGCGCATCTCGATGTGGGCGCCCATGTTGCGATAGCTTTGTACCGGAAAAAACTGCGCCGCCATCTGGCGTTCGAGCACCCGCTCGAGGAGTTCGGAACCGTGACTTCCCCCCACGATGGTGAAGCGGTTGCCGGGAACATAGAAGGGTCCGAAAAATGGAAAGCCCTGGATGTGATCCCAATGGGCGTGCGAAAGCAGAACCGTCGCGCTGCCCTCGCCTCTGCCAAATGCGGTGCCGAGCAACGAGATGCCGAGGTTGCGCGCCCCGGTGCCGCAGTCGATGATGATGACCTCGCCGTCGGACAGACGAACCGACACGCACGACGTGTTTCCGCCGTAGCGAACCGTGGCCGGCCCGGGCGAAGGAATGGATCCACGAACGCCCCAGAACGTGACTTCCATCAGACTTTCCCCAGCGACAAATCCAGCCCTTCGTACGAGGCGAGAATTTCGAGTTTCTTCGACTCGCGCGCGCCTTGAGCGCGGGCCGCTTCGAGCACGGCATCCACTTCGGCGTCCGATCGATCGGGCGCGTGGTGAAAGAGCGCCAGGGTCTTGACCCCGGCCTCGCGGCACACCTCGATGGCGTCCGAGGGGCGCGAGTGGCCGAAATGCGGGAACTGGCGGTACTCGTTCGCGGTGTACATGGTGTCGTAGATAACCAGATCCGCGCCCTCGCACAGGCGAACCACGGCCGCGGCCATGGATTTCAGTTTGGCCTTGTCCGCCTTGCTTGGCTGGGCCCGCGGCGAGGAAGGCCCTGAAAGGAACTCCTGACCGAAAAGAATGTCGGAAAACGGCGCCGTGTCCGAGACGTAGGCCACGCGCGCCCCGTCGGCAGCGATGGAATAGGCGGTGGCAACGTGGGGATGGTTGAGCCTTGTCGTGGCCACCCGCATGTCTTCGATCTCGAACTTGGCGCCGTCGTGAAGTTCGCGAAAGGACACATTGGCGCGCGTACTATCGAAGGAGACAGGAAAGAAAGGCGCATCGGCTTGCGAGGCGAACACGCTGCGCAGGTTCTGGTCATCGCGCTGGCGAGCGTAGACGAAGAGGCGATTTCCCTCGCGATAGAACGGGGCGAAGAAGGGCAGGCCTTGGATGTGGTCCCAGTGGGTATGGCTGATGAGAATGTGGGCCTGGCCCTTGCCGGACTCGAACTCGGCGCGCATCAAGTCCTTGCCCAGGCGGCGAATCCCGGTGCCTCCGTCGATGATGATGCGCGTGCCGGCGGCCGAGGTGATCTCGACGCACGAGGTGTTTCCTCCGTAGCGCTCGGTGCGGGCACCGGGAACGGGAAGAGAGCCACGCACACCCCAGAAGCGAACTCTCATGGCGAGCAACCGACGCGGGAGTTTGAAGGAACCCTCACAGGGACTTGGGGGAGGCCTAGCGCGTGCCTTTCCTCGTGCATGGGTTTGGCGATCTTATCACAGCGTCGACGGGGATGCGCGGCGCCCGCGCTGGCGGCACTAGTGCCCGAGCAGGGTCTTGACGATGGCGAAGTACTCGCTGCGGGGGTACGGCTTGTTCAAGATGTGGAATTCCCTCTGCACCAGCCCGACGCAGCCGAAACAGTAATTGCAGTCGGCGCAGAACGAGCAGCGAAGAAGGTAAGCCGAGTGCGTGCACGCCAGGGCGTCCTCGCAGTGGGAACAGTCGTGGCAGCCCACGCAGCGCAGACAATGCCCGCTGCCCGTGGTGGCTTCGCAGTCCTGGCAATGGGTGCAGCGGTAGCAGTTGCGGCAGCCCGTGCAGAACATGCAATGCATCGAGCCCGTGCAGCGTTCGCTGCGAAAACTACCCAGGTTCTTCTCGTTGGCGCCGAACTCGCGTTGCAGACGCGCCAACTCGGCATCGAACTCGGAGCGATTCATCGGCGAGGACTATACCGGAAAAGCGGCCGATATCGGCGTGGGTCTTCTTCCCCGAACCTGTCCTGGAATTCGGAGTAGCGGAGCACGCTGTCGGTGGGATAATCGCATCCATGGGTAACGCAATCGATGTCAGGCAGCTCTCAAGGGATCAGCGACTCGACCTGATTGAACAGCTGTGGGAAAGCCTCAGCGACGAGGAACGCGATTCCCTGCCCCTGGCGCTCGATCAGGAGCGGGAACTCGACCGGCGCCTCGACGCACTAGAGAGGGAAGATCCAGTTGGGATTTCGCCGGACGAACTACGTAGGCAGGTGCGTGGCCGCTCGTCGTGAAGCGACTCGTCTATCAGCCTGCGGCTGTCGCAGACGTTCGAGTAGCTTTCGAGTGGTATGAGCGGCAGCGCGAGGGACTTGGAGATGAGTTTCTTGCCGCTCTCGCGAGAGCCGAGGACGTGGCGCGAGCGAACCCATTCGCCTACCGAGTCATCCGACGTGATGCTCGGAGGGTCATGCTTCGCCAGTTTCCGTATCAGCTCATCTATCGCGTTGTCGCCGACGTCATTGTGGTGGTGGCGTGTTTTCACGGACGGCAGTCACCGAAGCGATTGCAGAGCCGAGATGATGGCTAAAGCCGTTGTAGCGCTCGTAGGTCGTGCTGCCGGATGCGCTCGACCGCCGGGCGGAGCGCGCAGATCATCTGGAGAGCCATTTCGTAGACCTCGAAGCGTTTCATCGGGACCTCCCTACGGCCGCAAACGGGCCGTCGGGCAGCGATGACGGTCCCCGAGCCCGGCGCAAGCACGAAACGACAAGCTCGGCGCGAAACCATCCCGGCCGGTGGCGGACGCGAAGACTGCCGGTCAATCGGCTTGGCACCGTGCCATGCGCCACTCGCGCCACCCGGCAGTACTTGCGAAAAGCGCCAGGCGAGATGAAGCTGCGGTCGAATGCAAGTTGAGCGGACCAACCATGAGCAAACAGGGCGAAGATTGGAGCGCTAGGGCCGCGCAAGCAGCGACGGCCGGGACCATAGCTGCGTTGGAGGCCTCCATCAGCGGTTCCGCAGGATCCACTGGGGCAGTCTTGGCAAGGGCGGGGCTTGCGCTCGCGCCCGGCGTGGCTGGCGCCGTCGCGAAGCTAGGCATTCAAGCCTATAGCCGGCGACTCGCTCGGAAGATAGATGCCTGGATGAACCTAGTGGCGATATACATGGACCGTGGCTCTGTCGACACGGCCGCAGCGGAGATCGAGGAGCAGATCGAGGAGGAATGGGCTCATGCCGCCGTGGTGGAGGGTGCGAGAACCATTCTGAACGACATCAGCAGCAGGGCGTTGCCGTTGCTGGCGCGTGTGACCGCCTACTACCTCGGGAACAAGAAGGTGGTAGACCTCCGGGCGAAGCGATTCTGCGCGCTTCTTTCCGCGTGTGATGACCAAGTCCTCGCGGCAGTTCAGGACATCGTCAGCTTCTGCAAGAGCGTGACATGGGAACACCCGGCTCTTGAACTTCACGTGCTGAGTACCAACGACGGGGACGCGAAACGTCTCCATCTCACGGCCATGCGGTTCGCTGGGAAGCCCGAGGATCGAGAGATTGCATGCGTCGATGCGAATTCGTCCTTCTTCGAGGCGCTTCACCTGCTAAAGCAATTTCAGTTTGCGCGCGATGGGATGTCCGGATTCGTGGACAGCATGGCCGGCCCGGGCGTCGCCATCATCGACCGGCAGAACTTGGATTTCATCGACCCTTTCTTGAGGTCCGCCCAACCATGCCGATGAAGCGCTGACCCGCCGCTCTTCGGCGAATCGGCAGAGGCACAACCAATGGATGAATACGTTCAGTATCACAATCCAGAGTACGCGGAGTTTCCCGTCGAAGGACCAGGGCTCTTTTCCATCTACACCCGCAAAGCGCCCCACGGTATCCAGGGTTCGAGGATTTGGTTGGTCGCACGGAAGCGCGACACACGCGAGTACTACCTCGTCTACTGGTTCATCGTCGACGCGATCGTGCCAGGGGAGGCTGGCGAACCCAACAGCATTGAGGGAAGGTCAGGCGCCTGGTTGCGACCCATCGTCAGAATTGACCAGCTGCCATGGTTCGACGCTTTTCTGAAGTACATGGGGAACTTCGGCCTGGGGCTCCAAAAGATCGCTGACCCAGCCCTCGTGACGGCCCTGCGAGCTGCGGGCGATACAGAGCGTTGGGTGGGCGAAGCGCCGATCTCCTTTGCGGCCGAAATCAAGGAAGCTTTGGAGAACGTATCGGTGAGTCCAATTCAGCAAACGATCATCCGCGAGCTTGCCAAGCAGCCGCAGAGCGCGCCGGATCTCACATCCCGGTTGGGGCTTCGCCATTTCGTTGTTGTGAATGGTGCGCTAGGCCGCCTCGGTCGAGACGTTCGCGCAAGACTATCCTCTCACCCAGACGGCTTCGAGGACGGCGAATATCAATGGTGGACCGTGCTCGCCACAGCTGAGAAGCACGATCTCGGATGGGTTTGGTCCCTGAGGCCAGAAGTCCAGGCCGCCGCCGAACTGCTCGGATGGCTTCAGTCGCATGACCTTCCACTTCCCGAAGAAGCTGGAGCCGGCAGCGCCAAGTCCGAGGGCGCAGTGCGAACCATTGTCGTCAATAGGTACGAACGAGATCCCGATCTGCGCGCGGCGTGCATCGCGAAGTACGGCGCCCGCTGTTTTGTCTGTTCGGCCGACATGGGTAGCCGGTACGGGGACTATGCCAGCGGGTTCATTCATGTCCATCACCTGACTCCCCTTTCTGAGATGGGCGGCGAGGCCAATGTCGATCCCGTGCATGACCTACGTCCGCTTTGTCCCAATTGTCATTCGGTGGTGCACCTGAGGACGCCTCCATTCTCGATGGACGAGATGCACTCAATGTGGTCGAAGCACGGCGAGCACGACGTCGCTGCCGAACGGTAGATCGTTCCGCAGGCATCGGGGGTAGCTCTGGCGCGCGACCCATCCCTGACACCGCCTGGGGCCGGGCCGGCAAGGCCTGGGCCTACCGCCTCGGCACCTGCCACCGTCACAGCCACCGCCACTGCCTCGGTCTCGGCTACCGTCACCGACACCGCGCTCCGCCACTCCGAATCCCCGAACCCGTCGGCCGCGCTTGCAGAGCCGAATTCGCTCCCTATAATCGCGCCTTCCATGCCCGATCCAGGCCCAAGTACCGACAAGCCGAAAAAGCCCTCGAAGCTCGCCCGCGTGCGCAACATCGGCATCTGCGCGCACATCGACGCCGGCAAGACCACGGTCAGCGAACGCTTTCTCTACTACGCCGGGCGCATTCACAAGATCGGCGAAGTCCACGACGGCGAGGCGCAGATGGACTGGATGCCGCAAGAGCGCGAGCGCGGCATCACCATCACCGCCGCGGCCACCACCCTGGAATGGCGCGGGCACGACGTGCACCTCATCGATACGCCGGGGCACGTGGACTTCACCATCGAGGTCGAGCGCTCGCTGCGCGTGCTCGACGGCGCCGTGGTGGTGTTCTGTGGCGTCTCGGGCGTCGAGCCGCAGTCGGAAACCGTATGGCACCAGGCCGACAATTTCCACGTACCGCGCCTGGCATTCGTCAACAAGATGGATCGGCCGGGCGCCGACTTCCAAGCAGTTGTGGACGAAATCCGCGAGCGGCTGGGCGCGCGCCCCGTGCCCGTGCAGCTCCCCATCGGCGTGGAAGATCAATTCGCCGGCGTCGTGGATCTCATCCGCGAACGCGCCCTCTATTTCTCCGGCGCCGAGGACGATCCACCGCGCGAGGACAGCGTGCCTGCGGCCATGGCCGAGGCGGTGGCGGCCGCGCGCGACAAGCTCATCGAGACCGCGGCGGATTTCGACGACGCCATCGCCACCGCCTACCTCGAAGGCCGGCCGGTCGAGAGTGCGGCCATCATCGCGGCCCTGCGCAAGGCCACCATCACCTGCGCCATCGTGCCCGTGCTGGCTGGATCGGCCTTGCGCAACAAAGGCGTGCAGCCATTGCTCGACGCCGTTTGCGACTTTCTGCCCGCGCCGACGGAAGTTCCCCCCATCGCCGGGATCAATCCTGTCACGAGCGAGCCCGCCACGCGGCCGCCCGAGGATAGCGCGCCCTTCTGCGCCCTGGCCTTCAAGGTCGCCATGGACGAGGGCCGCAAGACGGTGTTTTTGCGCATCTACTCCGGCGTACTCAAGCCCGGCGACGAAGTACAAAACGCGCGCACCCGGCGCAACGAAAAAGTGGCGCGCCTGTTCTCCGTGCACGCCAACCGGCGCGAACGCATCGAACGCGCGGGCGCCGGCAGCATCGTCGTGGCCATGGGGCTCAAGGACGCGGGCACCGGCGACACCGTCTACGCGCCCAAGGCGCCCATCCTGCTCGGCCGCATCGAGGCGCACGAGCCAGTCATCACGCGCGCCATCGAGCCCAAGACCCAGGCCGAGAAGGAACGTCTCGACTTCGGCCTGGCCAAGCTGGCCGATGAGGATCCCACCTTCCGATCCGGAGAGGATCCCGAGACCGGGCAGACCATCATCCGTGGCATGGGCGAGCTGCACCTCGACATCATGGTGGATCGCCTGCGCCGCGAGTACGGCGTCGAGGCCACGGTCGGACGGCCGCAAGTCGTGCACCGCGAGACCCTGGCCGGCACGGCCGAGGCCGAGGCGCGCTTCGAGCGTCAGGTCGAGGACGAAACCCTCTTCGGCCAAGCCCGCGTGCGCGTGGCCGCGCGCCCGCGCGGCAGCGGCAACGTGGTCAGACTGGCCGTCGTGCCGCCGGAACAAATCCCGGGCGCGCCGAAAATTCCAGAACCTCCCCGCGCCATTTTGGAAGCCGCACTCGAAGGCGCGACCGAAGCCATGCGCTCGGGGCCGGAGGGCTATCCCTTCGAGGACATCGAGGTCGTGGTCACCGGCGTCGAATACCGCCCCGACGCTTCGACGCCAGCCGGTCAGAAAGCCGCCGTGGGCGAGGCGCTTCGCCAGGCCTCGCGCGAGGCCGGCACCCGCCTACTCGAACCCATCATGAAGGTCGAAGTCACCGCGCCCGAGGCCAACGTAGGCGACGTGCTCGGCGACCTCAACGCACGCCGCGCCCGGATCGAGGACGTGGGCGTGCGCGGGAACCAACGCCTGGTGGTGGCCAAGGTGCCTCTGCGCCGCATGTTCGGCTATTCCACCGACCTGCGCTCGGCCACCCAAGGCCGCGCCAACTACACCATGCAGTTCGAAACCTTCGACGCCTGGGAATAGCCAGATTGTCTCACGCCAGAGCGCGGTTCCTGTTGTATAGATGCACACGAGCGAGGTCTCTGTGCACCACGACGATGATCCCATGGCTGCCGCGATTGCCGCGCTTCTGCGCGCCGCGGGCCGCGATCCCGTGGGCGACGCGGATTTGCAACAGACTCCCAGCCGCGTGGCCAGGCTGTGGCGGGAAGAGTTCCTCGCGGGCTACGCCATGGATCCCACCACGATCCTTGGCCAACCCGTGCTCGGCGAAGCCGACCCCGATGTCGTCATCGTCAGCGGGTTGCGTTTCCATTCCATGTGCCCGCACCACTTGGTGCCGTTCCGGGGCACAGCGCATGTAGCGTACATGCCCGCGGGCAAACTGGCGGGCTTCGGACGTTTGGCGGATCTGGTCGAGTGCTTCACCAAGCGTCTCACCCTGCAAGAGCGAGCCACCCACCAGATCGCCGAAGCCTTGTGGCGTGGCCTTTCCGCCCACGGCACGGGTTGCGTGATGGAAGCGGAACAGCTGTGCCTGGCCTTGCCCGGCGAGCGCCATTATCCCTCGCGCGTGGTGACCAGCGCCTTCACCGGCGACATGCGCGAGCGGCCCGACCTCAAGGCGCGCCTGCTCGCCGCCACCGCGCAGTCAGAAGGGGATGGCTGAGGTGGGCAAGCTCGACGGCCACGTGGCCGTGGTCACCGGTGCCTCGCGCGGCATCGGCCGGGCCATCGCCCGCGTCTTCGCCAAGGAAGGCGCGCGCGTTGCCGGTTGCTCGCGCACGATTTCCGACGGAGGTTTCCTCGACGATCTTTCGGCCGAGGAACGCTACCGCTGCCACCATGCGATGTGCGATGTGCGCCTGGCCGAAGATGTGACCAAATTGCGCGACGAGGTGGTGGCCTCTCTCGGTAGTCCCGACATCCTGGTCAACAATGCCGGCATTGTGGCCCGCGCTCCGGTGGCGGAGCTTTCCGTCGAGACCTGGGCGGACGTCCTGGCATCCAACCTCACGGGGACGTTTCTCGTGATCCAGGCCTTCTTGCCAGCGATGAAGGCCCGCCGCGGCGGGCGCATCATCAATATGTCGTCCATCGGGGGAAGGATGGGAACGCCGCTGCTTTCCGCCTACTGCGCGGCCAAACACGGCGTGGTGGGGCTGGTGCGCTCCCTGGCCGAGGAACTGCGCGCCGACGGCATCGTGGTCAACGCCATCTGTCCTGGCTCGGTCGACACTGAGATGCTTCGGCAAGGAATGCCCGGAGCCTCGCCACGCATGACCCCGGAGGATGTCGCGGCCGTGGCTTTGTTTCTGGCCAGCGATGCGCCGCAGGCCCTGACGGGAGCGTGTATCGATGTCTTCGGGTAGACAGACGCCGCGCACACTCGGGCGGGCCTTGCGGCGCTTGCCGCTTTTTCCGCTTGAAGACATCGTGCTCTTTCCCCACTCCCTGATTCCGTTGCACATCTTCGAAACGCGCTACCGCAAGATGGTGCGCGACGTCCTTGGCTCCAACCGGCTTTTGGCCATCAGCTTGCAGCTCGAAAGGGAAAGCCTCGAGGATGGCAGCTCGCCCCGCGTGGCGAGCATCGCCTCGGTGGGCGAGTTGGTGCTGGCGCAGGAGCTGCCCGATGGCCGCTTCAACCTGGTCGTGCGTGGGCGCGCGCGCATCGGTATCGACGAGGAGCTGTCGAGCGACGAACCCTACCGACTGGTCACCGCCCACGAGATCCCCGACGAAGGAGAGCACGCATTGGCGGACATCGACGAGGCCGACGCCGCTTTGCGCGCCCTGGTGACCGGCCTGGCCGAGTCCATTCCCGATGGCGGCGAGCTGCTCAAACACGTCGCCGCGGCCCAGGATAGCCCGGCCGCGCTGGCCAACGTCATCGCGGCCTCGCTCATTCCCGACGCGCGTGCCAGGCAGGGCCTGCTGGAAACCACGGATGTCTTCGATCGCCTCGAACGCCTGTCGAGCGAGGTGGTCGCGCTCATCGACCGGGTGGGGAGGCCCAGCCGCGCCAATTGATCCCGCCCGCAATCGCTCCGCCCTGGCGCACAAAGCAAGCAGCACCACGACCGGGTATACTTGCCGACAATACCCATGCTTCGCACGCCGATGCCCCGGATCGCGGTTGCCTTGCTCGTTGCGGGGTTCGTCGCAGTTGGCTGCGCGGACAAGGCCAATCCGGTCTTGCCGGCTTTCGACGATCCCCGTCCTGGCGGCTCGTCCCATGGTTCTCCTGACGCCACGAGCGCCCTAACCGATAGTGCGTTCGCCAGCGAAGAGCACGACTTGCCGGGCGATGTGGCGGCGAAGGATGCGAACAACGACTCGTGCGACCTGCTCAAGCAGGACTGCCAGAATTCCGCCTACGCCTGCTATCCCCAAGGCGGCATCGGAAGGTGTCTCGTGAGCGGCCAAACAGGGCCAATCGGCACCTGTTTCCCAGGTGTCAGCCAGAATGCCTCCTCATCGAGTTGCACGCGGGGCACGACCTGCATCCTGCTCGCTGGCAGCGATACCCTCGGTCAATGCCTCACGCTTTGCGCGGTAGCGAATCCCGTCCAATGCGCCTTGGGCAGCATCTGCACCCTCCTGCCCGGATTCACCGCCGTCGGTTACTGCCTACCCGCGTAGAAATCCTAATCCCTTTCCAGCGCCGGTCCGAGCGACACCGCATCGACCAGCGTCAGCGCCAGCGACAATCCATGCTCAAGCAAGGGCTCCGCAGCGATGAGCTTGCGCGCAACGAAGCCGGATCGATCCATGCGCGGGTGCTGCGACAACACCAGCATGGCGCTCGCAGCCGATCGGCCGGGCAGAACATCGACCGCCATCACGGCGTCCTTGGTATCGCCCGCGACCATGCGCGCACGCCAAGAACGCGGCCAGATCTTCCAGGTTCCGTCGAGCAGGAAGAACGGCAAGTTGGTCTTCACCGCCCAACACAGCGCCGCGAGATCGTTGCACTCGTCGGGCTGGTCGCTTACCAGGTCGACCTTCTTCCAGCCGGGAAAGGCGCGAAAAGCCTGGGGCCGCATCCGGCGCGCGGATGCCTTGTCGATGGGAGCGGCTACCTGCAACGCGACCTCGACGTGCGCGAGGCGCCCATTGTCGCGACTGCGCACCACCGCCAAGACGCCTTTCGCTTGCCTAACAAGACCGGCTGCCTCGAACGTCCGCCCGTCGTGCAAGCTGGTGATCTCCGGCGCGGACATGGCCGCGGTCGGGCGCTCGAACCGACCGCGCTCGACGAAGATGGCCATCGCCTTGAAGAGGACGTACGAAGCAGCCACCGTGATGGCGGGTTCGGCCAAGGCCGAACGCCAGGCGAACTGGCGCATGGCCCAGGTGGAGCTGCGCAGATTGGTTGCGGCCTGCAAGGACAAGAGCGTGTTCCCGGGCTTTTCCTTGGTCACCCGCAACTGAAACAGCCCGGGCGCGAAGTCGCCTTGCACGAGTTCCAGATCCACCCCGTACTCGCGCGGGCGCAGCCACAGCCTCCCTTTCAAGTTCGACACGGGAACATCCAGCTCCCAGGCGATTTCCAAGTCCGTCGCGCCTGGCTCGCCCTCGCGTTGCCCGACAACCTCCACGCGGCGAAAAGCCGGAATGGCCTTGGCGTAGGACGCGGGATCCACCAGAACCTGCCGCGCCTTCTCGACGGGCACGGCGATGCGTGTGGCGAGAACCAGGTCGATCGGACGGGTACCCGTGGGATCGTTCAGGAGCACGACATCGGCCTGCCCCACGCGATCGAGCATGCCGGACACGTCTCCGAACTCGGCCAACCCGAGGGCGGAATAGAGCCCCAGCACCAGGGCGGCGCCCACGCTAGGTTACTCCCAGGAAAGTTGTGACGAACCCGACCACGATGGGCTCAAGTGTATCAGGCGGCAAGACCTGACGAGGAGGCGCTACACCTTCTCGACCATGCGGTCGTAGAACGCGAGGTAGTCGTCGGGACGCTCGCTCTCGCGGACGGCGATGGCCGAGCGCGGATGCTCGTTGAGCATGCCGGTCATCATATAGGGGATGCTGTAGCCCCAATCCATCTTCTGGCGCAGCGGCAAAAAGTGCTTCTCGATGCACTCGATGACGGGCCGAAGGTGGAACTTGGGATTCTTGAGAAACGCCAGGAGTAGCTCGATCGGGCAGTTGCCCGCGCCGCGCCCCAGCCCGGCGATGGTCGCGTCCAAACGGTCGGCGCCGACGATGAGCGCCTCGATGGTGTTGGCATAGGCGAGCTGCATGTTGTTGTGGGCGTGGATCCCGACGTGCTTGCCGGTGCCTTCGAGGCCAGCCAGGAAGCCCATCACGATGTCATGCACCTGTTCCGAATAGAGCGAGCCATTGGAATCCACGACGTAGAGAGTATCGGCGGGGCTCGCGGCCGCCGCAGCGAGCGCCTCCTCGATCTCGCGATCTTGCACGGTCGAGATGGCCATGATGTTGAGCGCGGTTTCGTAGCCCTTGTCGTGGGCATCCTTGACCATGTCGATGGCGCCGGGGATTTGGCTGATATAACAGGCGACGCGCACGCAATCGATGACGCTCTTGTCCTTGGGCAGGATGTCCGTCTTGTAGTCGGTGCGATCCACGTCGGCCATCACCGAGAGTTTGATGGTGCGCGGTCCGTCGCCGACCACCCGGCGAATGACGTCCTCATCGCAGAACTTCCACGCGCCGTTCTGGCCCGCCGCGAAGAGCCGCCGCGCCGCCTTGTAGCCGAGTTCGCAGTAGTCGACACCGGCGGCGACGCAAGTTTCATACACAGCTTTCACGAAGGCCTCGTCGAATTTGTGATTGTTCACCAGCCCGCCGTCGCGGATGGTGCAGTCGAGAATCTTGATCTCCGGACGGTAGCCCGTCCAGTTGCCCTTGGCGTCCACGTGTTTTCTATGCAGCATGACTTTCCACTTTCGCAGGTCCGGGTTTTCGGCGCGGGCGCCTTCATACCACAGTCCTAAGAGGGCATACGAGCGCGCAGCCGAGGCGCGAAGGAATCGCCGTTACCGACCGCGGAGGAGCAGCCAGGTAAAGATCGCCCCGATCACAAGGGCCCCGACCATTGCCCCCAGCATCAAGCTGCGCCGCATGGGAGAAGGCGCGGCCGGCTTGATTGGCGCGGCCGGGTAGCTCTCGGGAGGCAGCGCGGATGGGGAATTCGAGGGCTGCGCCGGCTCGGGAACCGGGGAAAAGGGCTTTAGCACGACCGGGATCGACAGGCTCGGCCGTGCCTGCATTTCGGTCAGCGTGTCGCGCGAGCGCGTGGTCGTATCCCTGCGCAGGAAATCGCCGCCGGTGTCGCGATGGCCGGTGGTACGCCTTCCCGGCCAATCGGCTTCCGCCGACCATGCGCGTGGATCGATGAAAGCATCGCCCTGCGCATCGACCGCCGACACCACCTGCCCGCCCTGCGCGCCAGCGCCGACGCCAGCGACCTCTTCGCCGGCGTCGTCAAATTCGACGGACGTAAAGGCATCCAGTTCGGCATGAAGAATCGTGTCGATGGCGCCCGCGCGCTTGACCTTGCCGCCGCTCGACTGGGTGGCCTGGTCCTCCATGCATGCGCGCACCAACTCGGAGATGTCGCGCTGGATCATCTTCAACCCGCGCGAAAAAAGGTAGTGCGCCAAGGCGTCTTGCAAATCGGTCGCGGTTTGAAAGCGATCTTCCGTGCGTCGGGCCAGCGCCTTTCGGCAGATCTCCTCGAACTCGGGCTCGACCTCGGGATTCTGCGCGGCGATGGGTGGGATCTTCGCGTTGCGCACCAACTCGACCGTTTGATAGTCGGTATCGCCGTAGAACAGGCGCTTGCTGGTCAGCATCTCGTAAAGCAGGATGCCGACCGAGAAGATGTCCGCGCGTTGGTCGACATTTTCCCCGCGCGCGGCCTCCGGCGAGAGGTAGCTCATCTTGCCCTTGACTACGCCGGGATCGGTCGATTCGACCTGGCTGGCCGCCTTGGCCAACCCAAAGTCGGCGAGCTTGATCTCGCCGTTCTTCGAGATGAGCACGTTGGCCGGCGAGACGTCGCGGTGAACGATGCCCAGGCGCTCGCCAGTTTCCGGATGAACGAGGTCATGCGCGTAGGCCAAGCCCTTGCAGACCTCCATGATGATGTAGATAGTCTGGCCGATGGTCAGGCGACGGCCGATGCGGCGGCGCCATTCCAAGATGGCCTTGAGATCGACGCCGTCGACGAACTCCATCACGATGAAGTAGGTGTCGTCGGCGTGGCCGATGTCGAAGACCTGAACGACGTTGGCGTGCTGGAGGAACAGCGAGAGCCGTGCCTCGTCGAGGAACATGGTGATGAACTTGGCGTTCTTGGTCAGGGACGGCAGAACGCGTTTGATGGCCACGTTCTTGCGGAAACCCTGCAACGATTCGGCGACGCCCTTGAATACCTCCGCCATTCCTCCGGCGGCGATACGCTCTGTAATGCGATAACGACTATCGGGCATCGGGCAGGCCGCCGGTTGGATGGGGGATGGGGCCAAGTATATAGCAGAGGCGCGCGGCTAGCATCGAGAAAACCAGGTGCCAGTCATCGTGCCCGATCTGTTCCAGCCGCCCGCTACTCGTCGGCGCTCCCCAACTCTCCGAGCCCGCCCCCGTCGATGCCGCCACCCTGGCCGGACTGCGCGACGGCCGCCTCTTCGCGCTCGTTCTGCTCCTTGCAGTCGATGCACAAGGTGGTCACCGGCCTTGCGAGTAGCCGCTTGAACGCGATCTTCTCGCCGCAATCCTCGCAGACATCGATGCTGTCGTCGCCGAGGCGGACGAGTTGCTTGTCGATCTTGCCGAGCAGGTATTTCTCGCGATCATGCAAGCGCATCTCGGTGGAAAACAGCTCCTCTTCCATGGACTCGTCGATGGAATCACGTCCGATGTTACGCTCGTGGTTCATCGAGTAGGTGAGTGCGTTTTGCCCGACTTTCGCCAGGCGTTTCCTAGCGTTGTCGAGCACGCTTCGAAGTTGGTCTTTCTCGGTATTGCTGAGCATGATTTCCTCGCAAAAAGTACGCCTATCAATAGCCTTCGGTAGGGCAGCCCGCCGAGTTTAGCACCGCGACCACGTTCCTGGTGGGAACGCGTACGATTAGGAGGCCTTCTTCTCCTTGATCAGCTGCGGTCGCCCGCGCGAGACGACCACTTCGCGGGTGACGACGCATTCCACGACGCCGGTCAGCGACGGAATTTCGTACATCACGTCAAGCATGACTTCTTCCAAGATGGCGCGCAGGCCGCGCGCGCCGGACTTACGCCGGGCGGCCTCCTCGGCCACGCCGCGCAGGGCATCCTCGGTGAAGCGCAGTTTGACGCCTTCCATTTCCAAGAGCCGTTCGTACTGCTTGGACAGGGCGTTCTTCGGCTTCCAGAGGATTTCCGCTAGGTCGTCGACATCCAGCTCGTCGGCGCCGACGATGATGGGCAAGCGTCCCATGAACTCCGGGATCATGCCGAATTTGATGAGATCCTCGGTGCGGGCCATGGCGCGCAGCTCGTTCTTCGACTCGTCCGCCTTGGTGATCGCGGCGCCGAATCCGAGACCGCTCTTGCCGATGCGGCGGCGGACGATCTCCTCAAGCCCGTTGAAGGCCCCCGTGCACACGAAGAGGATGTTGGTGGTGTCGACCTGAATCAGCTCTTGCTGCGGCCTGTTGCGCGCCCCGTCGGGGGTAATGGTGGCTTGCTTGCCTTCGAGAATCTTGAGCAGGGCCTGCTGCACACCTTCGCCCGAGACATCGCGGGTGACGGACGGTCCGCCGCCCTTGCGCGAGATCTTGTCGATCTCGTCGATGCACACGATGCCGCGCGAGGCCTTCTCCGGGTCGTTGCCGGCATTGCGGTAGAGCGATTTAATGACGCTGTCCACGTCCTCGCCGACGTAGCCGGCCTCGGTCAGCGTGGTGGCGTCGGCCATGGCGAACGGCACATCCAGCTTGCGCGCCAGGGTCTGCACCAGCAGGGTCTTGCCGCAGCCGGTGGGGCCGATGAGCAGGATGTTGCCCTTCTGGATTTCGACATCGGCTGCCTTGCCACGTTGACCGATGCGCTTGTAGTGGTTGTACACGGCGACCGACAGAGCGCGCTTGGCCCGGTTCTGGCCAATGACGTACTTGTCGATCTCGTCGTAGATCTCTCGCGGACGCGGATAGCGGGGACGTTCGGCCGCCTCTTCCTTGGCGATGATGTCGTTGCACAGGGCAACGCATTCATCGCAGATGAAGACCCGCGGGCCCGAGATGAGTTTCCTCACCTCGCGTCGGCGCTTCTGGCAAAAGGAACAGTGGAAGTCGTCCATTCCTGCAACGAGTATTGCACCGGGAAGAACCGGAAGCCAAGGGGAAGGCGACGATTTATGTGAGCTGTCCGGGATCCTTCTTGCGCAAAAATTGTAATCGTGCTCGGCTCTGTGCCCGTACGAAACTCACGGCCAGGCGCGCCAACCACCAGCAGGATGCGCGCCATACCGGATCGTGAATTATTGCCGTCATGTCGCCGCGAATCGGCATATCCATCGGATGCCCGGCCGGAATCGGTCCGGAGGTGGTGGTGCGCGCGCTGGCGGCCCGCCCGACTATTGATGCGACCGTTTTCGGCGACGCAAATGTTCTCGCCCGCGCCGCCGCGCGTGCGGGCGTGACGTTGCCCAGGAACGCGATCGTCGTCCCGATCACCCAACTCGGCGAAGATGATGCGCAGCCGGGCGTGCCCAGCGAGATCACCGGCCGCGCTCAGATCGACTACCTCGCCGCGGCCACGGACGCCGTGATTGCGGGTAAGGTCAGCGCCCTTGTGACGGCACCCATCTCGCGCGAATGGGCCGACAAGACCGGCCGCCCCTTCGGTAGCCACATGGAATACCTGGCCAGGCGGGTGGGGGCCAAGGACTGCGCCACCATGCAAATCGGCGGCGGCCTGCGCATCACCCTGGTGACGGGACGGGTGCCCCTGCGCCTAGTTCCTTCGCTTCTTACGGTGGGCAACATCGCTCAGACCACCGTACTCACCGTGCAGGCGCTGCACACCTACTTCGGCATCCACCTCCCGCGCGTGGCTGTGGCCGGGTTGAATCCGTTGGCCGGCGAAAGCGGGCGCCTGGGCGATGAGGAAGCCCATCTTGTCCTGCCCGCCGTGAACCTCGCGCAGCGACTGCTTTCGACCTCGGGGCTGGCCGCGCGGGTGAGCGGTCCGCACGAACCCGACACCATCTTCCGCCAGGCCGCGAACGGCGACTACGATGCCGTGGTGGCGCTGTACCACGACCAGGGCCAAATCCCGGTGAAGTTCCTGGCTTTCGATGAGGCGGTCAGCCTGACCCTCGGCCTTCCCTTCGTGCGTACCTCGCCGGATCACGGCACCGCCTACGACATCGCGGGAACCGGACGCGCCAATCATCACGGCTTTTTGAGCGCCCTCGACCTCGCCCATTCCGTCGCCGAGAAGAGCCTAGCCGTGCCCGACAGCGCCGAGTAGACCCCACAGAGCCGAGGGCCGAGCCTAGTCATTTCAGTGCGACCAGGAAAGGCTGGTCCGAAGGGAGTGAATCATGCGATGAATTCATGAAATTCGGTACGTCGTCCAGCGGGTGCGAATCCCGTCCGGCGAAGGGGTAACCGCCCCGGCCGGAAGCGAGCCTTGCGACGGGCGCGGCAACGCGGCCGGCGATGCGTAGGCGCGCGAGCGTGCGGGCCGAGGGACAGCGGCCACGAAACCTATGACCATTCCGGATGCCCAGGGTGCTGAATTTCCTGAAGGCAACAGCGGTCTTCCCGCAAGAGAAGTAGGCGAGGAGAGGCTGCATCCGGCGGGGTGTACGACCTCGGCACGCAAGAAGAGGACGGCCCAGGAACCTGGGAGGCCCGCGTTTCTCCTCGGAAGGAACCGGCAACACGGGGAGCCGGACAAGAATCTCCGACGCGCAACTCGTCAGCGGACGCACGAGCTGCCGGCCGAAGGGCAAAGAACAAGCGTCCGCGCCGAGGTAGGCGAATAGCAAGGGGAGACCGGAGCCATTCGCCGAAGGAAACGAGGGAGTCGGAGGGCCGCGTAAGAGCGAGGACGTCGGGGAACGGGGTTGCACCCGGACCCGGCCGAGCAAAGGCGGCCCGTGTTGATGTGAACTTCAGGAGGGAACCATGACCGATGCATCGACGTTGGAAAGCATGTCACCGGAACTAATGAAGGTAGTGGAACGAGCGCAACGGGAACCCGAAGGACGGTTTCACTCGCTGGCGCATCTGATAGATGAGCCGGCGCTATTGCGGGCCTACCACCGCGTCCGCAAGGATGGGGCGGTGGGGGTGGATGGGGTCACGAAGGAGCAATACGGGCAGAGACTACAGGAAAACCTGGAGAATCTGCACGCGCGGCTGAAGGCCAAGCAATATCGGCATCAGCCAATCCGACGTGTCCACATTCCGAAGGACAATGGCAAGACGCGGCCGATAGGGATATCGGCATTCGAGGACCGAGTGGTCCAGGATGCCATCCGCGAGGTGCTGCAAGCCATCTACGAGCAGGACTTTCTGGACTGCTCGCACGGCTTCCGGCCCGGGCGGAGTGCCCACGACGCGATTCGAGCCCTTGACCGGGTGGTGCACCGAGGGGAAGTGAACTGGGTTTTGGAGGCGGACATTGTCTCCTACTTCGACAGCTTGGATCGCACCGAGTTGATGAAGCTAATCCAGATTCGGGTGGCCGACGGGTCGCTATTGCGGCTCATCGGCAAGTGTTTGCACGTGGGGGTGCTCGATGGCGTGGATTACACCGAGCCAGAGAAGGGCACCATCCAAGGGTCGGGGCTTTCGCCGCTGCTCGGGAATATCTATCTGCACTACGTGCTCGACCTGTGGTTCGAACGAGAGGTCAAGCCGCGCCTGTCAGGCAAAGCAACGCTGATAAGGTATGCGGACGACCGTGCGCCACGACGGCGCGAAAGGAAAGCCAACATGGCCAACTAACGCAGCTTTGCTGCACAAGAGATGAGGGGAGGTCCCTCGGAGTCGGGCTGCAGGGTCAGGCTCCAAACCGCCAACGGCTGCTC
>Ga0224559_1000237_pt1 | contig 38839 bp, 37 predicted proteins | sample 714S33034metaG_FD_180676 | JGI IMG/M metagenome (GOLD analysis project Ga0224559, IMG submission 180676) | Peat soil microbial communities from Stordalen Mire, Sweden - 717 S3 30-34 | ecosystem: Environmental > Terrestrial > Soil > Wetlands > Peat | place: Sweden: Norrbotten County, Stordalen... | reverse complement strand
CCATGCCCGTCGAGCAGATCAGCCCCCGCCTCCAGCCCTTCTTCGAGCAGGCCGGATTCCACCCCTCGCCAGAAAAGCTGCTCGCCGTCACTCCGCTCATTCGCGAGCGCATCAAGCTCCTCGGCGATGCTGTCGCCGCAGCCGATTTCTTCTTCGTCACCCAGCTCGCCCCCTACGACCCAGCCGACCTCATACCTCAGAAGGGCAATGCCGCTCTCACCCGGCGCATCCTCCAGCACGCCCAGCAGGTCCTCGCCGCAGCCGCTTTCAACCCTGTGTCTCTGGAGCAGACCCTGCGCCAGGCCGCCCAGTCGCTCGGCCTCAATGCCGGCGCCATGTTCCAGCCCATCCGGGTCGCGGTCTGCGGACGTAAAAACGCGCCGCCGCTCTTTGAAACCATGGCCGTCCTAGGCCGCGAACTCTGCCTGGCCCGCATCCGCCAGGCCGAAGAAAGCCTGCAATCGCTCGGCTGAACTTGCCGTGTTGAGGCAGGGTCTCTATTTGACGTTTCGTAATCGACCGATTACACTTTGACCATGTTTTCCGTCAGGTTGCTTCACGGCTCAAATGCGAAAGGGACTTGAGATGAGCAAAACCATTAACGTGGACGACCTGCCTGAATTCGACCCCGCGCAGTACCTTGACAACGAAGAGAGTATCGCCGTCTATCTGACCGGAATTTTGGAAGCGAATAACGCAGCCCTGTTGGCCTCGGCGTTGGGCGACATTGCCCGCGCGCGCGGCATGACGGAGATCGCCAAGGCCGCCGGAATCACCCGCGAAGCTCTCTACAAAGCCCTTCGCCCGGATAGCGCGCCGCGCTTTGAAACCATCAGCCGCGTCTGTGCGGCGCTCGGCGTCCGTTTGGTGGCCCAGCCCATCCCTACCGGGCGTGTGGCCCAGGTCTGACCATCCGCTGATGATTGGGTGCCCCATGTCTCGATTTTGAGACCTGGGAGCCGCTTCCAAATTCACCTTGGGCCGCAAAGCGTCAGGGCACGACTTCAGTCGTGCCGATCGACGCCCCCAATAGAGCCTGGGCTTTAGCCCCTGCGTGCTTTTGCGCCTTCAAGTATGCCGTTCCAAACGGATACTCGTCTGCCCTGTTTGCCAGGCCCGCTTTCACCGGATTGTTTTCGATGTACTCGCGATGCTTTTGAAAGCTCTCGTCGTCAACAATCTGCACATCCGAGTACCCGCGCTGCCAAATCTCGCCGCGAAATCCAAGCTCTTTGTTGGCGCGAAAAGAAAAGCTGCCTTTGATCAATTGCATCGCCTTTTCAAGAGTCATCTCCTCGGGAACGGTCATCAGGATGTGAACATGGTTGGGCATAATCACGAAGTCGTGGACATTCATTTTTCCTGCGCGCATATAGCTTCGAAGAACTTCGATCAAGAGCAACGCCATGCGATCCGTCTGGAAGAGCGATCTGCCGCCTGCTGTTCGCGTCGTGACAAAGAACGTGCGCGGGCTATATGAAGCGCTGGATGGGTCTGAAGGCCGAGAAGGTATCGACATTGCAGGGGCTAAAGCTCTCCACCTTTTACAATCGCTGGCGGCACGACTGAAGTCGTGCCCTGACGCTTCTCAGTTTACTCGAAACTTCTCATAGGCGGCGGGTGGCCCACATCTCGATTTTGAGATGTGGGAGATCGTCATCAGGGCCGGTGTTGTGCGCCGTGATAGATGTGCAGGATCTCAACATCGTTCTCCCTTACGCGATAAACCACGATATAGGGCAAGCGCGGCAAGACCAGCTCGCGGGTCCCTTCTTCACGTCCGGCGCGGCCGCGATAGGGAGTGGAACGTAAGGTAAGAATTGCTTGATAGATTTCGAGGATTGTCGATTGTGCAAACGTGGGAAGATGCCGCGCCAGATAATCCCCGATCGCTTCCAAGTCGTCCGCCGCCGCCGGAGTCCAGCGCAGTCGCATCAGATGCTCAGCATCCGGGAGATGCGGGCATCCATCTCAGCCTCTTCGACGAACATCCCCCGGTCAGCCTGCTCGATCCCTTTGCGCACACCGGCGCGGAAGCGCTCATCGCTCTCGATCAGTTGCAGCGCGGCGTCCTGCACCAGGCGTGCCGGCGCAATCCCCTCCACACTGGCGATCTGCTCCAGCCTGATTTCCTGCTCGGGAGTGAATTGGACTTCCATAAACAAAGTGTGGCAGCAGGTCTGTGGACTGTCAAGCCAATGACGGGTAGCCCGGATCTCGCTTTTGAAATGTGCCGGGGGCAGTTGGCCCAGGTCTGACCATCCAATGAGATGCGGGCCACAGGGCAATCGCATGAACTAATTCTGTTGACAGAACTGGTGTATTCTCTCGCCCCATCCGGTCAAATCCGGCATCTCTCCCGGAGGGAGGAGACGACAATAGCCCCGGATGGAGCGTAGCGCAATCCGGGGAAAGCGTTCCAGCCGAATCCGCCCGCCCCGTAGGGGCGGAACGAACCACCGTTAGGTCTTCATCCGGCGTTCATGCGATTGCCCTGATGCGGGCCACCCGTCTCTGATTGAGTGCAACCCTCCCGTGGAATAATAAAACACAGCTATGACCAATTCGAACCCGGAAAGCTCCGCCGCCTCAACTCATGACGCTCACACCTCGACCAATTTCCTCCACGATCTGATCGCCGAAGATGCGCGCACCAAGAAATACGGCGACGCCCAAATCCAGACCCGCTTTCCCCCCGAGCCCAACGGCTACCTCCACATCGGCCACGCCAAGGCCATCTGCATCGACTTCGGCCTCGCCGATGAAGTCGGCGGCAAGACCAACCTGCGCTTCGATGACACGAATCCTGAAAAAGAGGAACAGGAATACGTCGACTCGATCCAAGAAGACGTCCGCTGGCTCGGCTTCCAGTGGGATCGCCTCTGCTACGCGTCGGACTACTTCCCGCAGCTTTACGAGTGGGCGTTGCAGCTTGTCAAGGCCGGCAAAGCGTACGTCGACGACCTCTCCGCCGACGAGATTCGTCAGCACCGCGGCACCCTCACTGAGCCCGGCGCCGACAGCCCCTATCGCACGCGCTCCATCGAAGAAAATCTCGACCTCTTCATCCGCATGAAGCAGGGCGAGTTTCCCGACGGCGCCCGCGTGCTGCGCGCCAAGATCGACATGGCCTCGCCCAACCTCAACATGCGCGATCCGGTCATGTACCGCATCCTCCACGCCACCCACCACCGTACCGGCGACCAGTGGTGCATTTATCCCATGTACGACTACGCCCACGGCCAATCGGATTCCATCGAGCGTGTCACCCACTCCATGTGTACCCTCGAATTCACCGACCACCAGCCCCTCTACCGCTGGTATATCGAGCAGCTAGGCATCTTCCCCTCGCAACAAATTGAGTTCGATCGTCTCAACATCACCTACACCATGCTCAGCAAGCGCAAGCTCCTCCAGCTAGTTCAGGAAAAGCGTGTAAACGCCTGGGACGATCCGCGCATGCCCACCCTCTGCGGAATCCGCCGCCGCGGCTTTACCCCCGAAGCCATCCGCGCCTTCGTCGCCGCTGCCGGCGTCTCGCGCACCAACGGAAGCACGGACATCGAAATGCTCGAGCACTTCCAGCGCGACGACCTCAACCGCCGCGCCCGCCGTGCCATGGCCGTCCTCCATCCCCTCAAGCTGGTCATCGACAACTACCCCGAAGGCGAACACGAATTCGTCGAGGTCGCCAACAACCCCGAAGAGCCTTCAGCCGGAACCCGCCAGGTACCCTTTTCCCGCGAGGTTTTTATCGATCAAGACGACTTCCGCGAGATTCCTCCGCCCAAGTACTACCGCCTGTCTCCAGGCAAAGAAGTGCGCCTGCGCAACGCCTACTTCATTACCGCCCGGGAAGTGGTGAAAGACCCAGCCGGCAACATCGTCGAAGTTCACTGCACCTACGATCCGGCCAGCCGCGGCGGCAACTCTCCCGACGGCCGCAAGGTCAAGTCCACCATGCACTGGGTCTCCGCCGCCCACGCCATCTCCGCCGAAATCCGCCTCTACGACAAGCTCTTCGCCAAGCCCGATCCCTACGACCTCGCGGAAGGCCAGGACGTTCTCGACAACCTCAACCCCAATTCGTTGGAGATCCTCACCGGCGCCAAGCTTGAACGCTCACTAGTCGACGCCAAGGCCGGAGACCGCTTCCAGTTCGAGCGCGTCGGCTACTTCTGCGTCGACCCAGACACCACTCCCGGCAACCTGGTCTTCAACCGCACCCTCCCGCTAAAGGACTCCTGGGCCAAGATCGAGAAGAAGGCAGGATCGTAGGCCGGCAACGGCGAGAAGATGTTAGAGGCTGTTAAGGCTACAGGCTCTAAACACGCGTCAGCTGAGGAAGAGCGTCGAAGTGTGCGTCGCGGGCGAACAATACAAGTGAATGCTGCAAGACGAGGGCGGCAATCCACATGTCGTTCGTGGGTATCGGCGTTCCTTGACTGCGGAGCTGCCGGTACACGTTCGCATAGTGCTGCGTGGTCTGGTCGTCCGCGTAGAGAATGGCCACGCCCGGCTTGAAAAGAAACCTGCGAAGGGCTGCCTCGTTGCGCGTCCCCTGGGTGCCCACCGCAAATCCGGCGCGAAGTTCTCCCACGACGATGAACGGCAGCCAGACTTCGTCGGCTAGCTCCACCGTCTCGATCACAGAAAGCTCGCCCCGGCAAAGGTCGGTGTAGCGGTTGGTGTCGAGCGCGACCCTCATGCGGCGGCCCCGCTACACGCACGGCTCTGGCGCGCCGTTGGGTTCACCGCCACATCTCCTCGTCAACGGTGTCTTGCGCTGCCAGGGCGCGTTCAAAGGCGGGATCTTTTCTCCAGCTTCCGGCAATATCGCTCAGATCGCGCTGGCGGACTCGGGGCTGCGCCAGGCCGAATCCGCGCGCCAAGGCCTCGATCGCCACTTCGTTCAGGCTCTTGCCCCGCTCCCGGGCCGAAACGCGGAGAGCGGCATCGAGATAATTCGGCACATTGCGAATCGTATATTGCATGCAGACATTGTAGGCATTGCAGGCATTCATTGCAAGCACAAGATTCCCGCAACGCGCTAATCCCCTTGGAACCGATGCAAAGCAGAACCGCGGCGGAAGCCCTTGATTTTCCGCGACACTCCCCTACGGAACCAAATAGGCCGCGGGAATCCCCTCGTCGAGCGTGGCCAGAGCCGCTCCATTCGCAATTGCCGAGTTCCCCGTCCTTGATCCGCCACAAGGCTGAGGGTGCCCCATGTCTCGCTCTTAAGACCTGGGAGCGCACAAATCCACCCGGGCATGGTATTAGTGGCACGAAGCCTGATCCTGAAACTGGCGAGTTTCCGTCATGGCCACAAAGCCTTTCGCGCAACTCAGAATCTGTTCTTCAAGAGAGCCATTGCCGAAGTTGTCCGGCGACATTGCCGCGGACCGCGTGCGCAGTGCGAGGTAGAGATCGCTCAGCTTTTGCATGTTGTCGAATTCAGAGGTGAGCAGGGGGAACGCGCTCCGGTCGTCGTCTGTGGATACCGCGGCGGAAGCCAGAGCCAGGTTCTTTTCTGCCTGCCTGTGCTGCGCCGATGCCCATTCTTCCGACAATGGAACGTTCTTCGCGACGGCGCCGACGATCCCGGTTCGCCATTCGCGGATCGAGCCCAACTCCTCAATGCCCGCCTGGACGAAGGTTCTTGAAAAACCCGCCTTTACCTGGGGCTGGGGCGCCGGCGCCGCCGCATCCGCGGGAGGAAGCGTGAGAGTCGTCCGATTGTCTTTGAACGAAAGGGTCCCTTTGGTCAAACGCGCCAGCGTCTCAATTTCTACATACGACTTTCCGTCGATCTGGAGAAGCTTTGCTTCGCCCGCGTGTCCCGCGATTGTGAGCGTGGCGGCCTTTTCTGGCGTTTGCGCGTACCCGCTCGACGCCGGCAACAGAAGAGCGGCCGAAATTGTCGCGATCACGGCAATTCTCGTTCTCATGGGATTCACCTCGAACATTACCTAAACGTTCGCAGTTTTGATTTCTGCATGCTGTTCAATCTTGTGCACCGCCGGCTGGAGGCGGGTGACCCACGTCCGATAGCTTCTGAAAACCGGGTGCCGCAGGCCGCGGATCTGAGACCTGGAACCTCTGTCAGTCAACAACCGGCAAGGCTTTCCCTTGCTCGAAGAACTCCCGAAGCTTCGCAGTCGAGTACGGAGTCTGCCCCAGCGCTTCATCCATCCATGCAGGAAGTTCGCTCTCCAGAAATGTAATCTCGCGTCCCAGGAACGATGCAATCAGCTTCGGTGGCATTCCGAGGGCGGAGTTGTCGTAAATATCAAAAAGATCAATCGTCTTGCCCAACTCGTCAAATGCACGCCGAAGATTGAAAAGGCTCTTTGAGCGAATATCCTGGACAGTCTCTTCTGAGGCGCTGTGACCGCCCATGAATGCCCGTTGTTTTACGCGTTTGACAGACGTTCCGATGCTATCAACGCAAATATATGTGAAGCTCACCGAAAACCCGGCTTCATGCGCCTGCTTCATCTGATCGAAGACGATTGTGCTCCGCAATGTCGTTTCGGTCGCGAAGTTAATGCACGCCGCGATGTGGTCCTGAATAAACTTTTCGCAAATTGGCCCCACTTGCCTGCGAATCGAGTTGGGAATGCCGATGTAGCTGCCGCCGTTCAGCATCGCCGCGTGGTGGTCTGCATTGAAATAGTCACAGCCAAAGGAATCGCCAGGAAAGGCGCTGGTCTTTCCACTGCCGGCGGGGCCCGCCACCACGTACATAAACGGCATCCACTATCCCCCGAAGTCCCGATCCGCGCCCGGCTGCATATCCGCTGGAAGCTCCTTCTTCAAGAGGTTGCCGTTCTTGTCGATGATGCCCATGGCGATGGCTCTTTCAACCGAGCGGCGGATGCGCTTTGCGCCCTCTTCGCGCACCCGCGCCATCACCGCTTCATGCTCGGCCAGAAACTCCGGGGGGTACGTCTTTTTCACATAGGCCGCTTTGGGGGCTTCCACGGCGCTTTCGTCCTGCTTCCGAACCACGGCTTCAGTTGCCATCACGCCCTCCTGCTCTCTGCATTCTAGTCCTCATACGGTGTGAATATCCAACTTCCGCCGCAGCCTGTTCCCTCTTCCCTGCTCCCTGTTCCCCGCTCTTTCACTTCCCAATTACATCGATCGCCACCGGAATCGTCTTTGGCGGCATGCAGGCGTTTTTATCGCAGGCCTGGAAGCGCAGCTTGCCCTCAACCAGATGATTGCCGGCCGCGGCGACGATGCGCGCCTGGATGGTGAATTCGCCGGTGTACACGCTGAGCTTCGTGCTCGGATTGAGCGGCAGCGTAAAGTCCGCTCCGGCCGGGTAGGTCGCTTTATCCAGCCGCACGCCACTGCCGTCCGGAATCGAGAACGTCGTGGGAATGAGGAACTCGTCCTTCGGCGTATGTGAATTGATGTGCATCCCTGGCGCGATGCGAAAGTGCAAGACCACATCGCTCGCCTTGCCCGCAGCCACCGTCACCTGTTCAGGAAACAGGTACTCGACCGCCGCGCCCTTCAGAATCGACCGTCCCGGAAGGTCACTCTGCGCATGACCAAGCGTGGTCGCCATCCCAAGCATTAATGCAGCCATTCCGAGTTTCTGTTTCGTTCCAACCATAAATTCCGATCCCGGCTCGCAACTCGGAGCTGATAACTAAATCAGTAGCCAGAAGCTAATAGCTAAAGGCTAAGAGCTGTCTTACTTCCCCAGCGCCTTCTTGATGTTGCCTTCGATATCCGCTTTCGAAGTCAGTCCCAATTGCGCCGCTACGACCGTCCCGTTGCGATCCACGAAGAACGACGTGGGCAAATCGTCCAGACCGCCATAGGGCTTGCTGATGCTGTCGCCATCGATTAAAACCGGATACTGCATGTGCTGCCGCTGGACGAATTTTTGAACGGCGGCTTTGTCCTTGGCCCAGCCGGCTTTGTCATCCTTCTGCAGATCGTCCGCCTCGGTGTCGATGCCCAGAATCTCAAATCCCTGCGCGGCATATTGATTTCGCAGCTCCACCAGCCACGGCGTCTCGACCTCGCACGGACCGCACCAGGTAGCCCAGAAGTTGATCAGCACCGCCTTGCCCTTGTAACTGGCCAGCGAAACCTTCTTGCCGCTCAAGTCCTCAAGCGCAAAGTCCGGCGCGGGCTTGCCCTTGAGCGGAGAAACAAATTGCGCCATGCCGCCCGCCGCGTCGGGAACCAATACACCCTGAGCTGCCGAGGAAAGCGCCTTCTCGGCTGCCTGTTTGCGGTACTCCCAGTTGGCCCAGCCCGCCCAGCCAAAGACGGCAAGAATGAATAGAACGACAGTTAGAACGATGCTGTTGCGCTTCACGGGGATTCGCCTCTCACCTTCATTGTACGAAAGGCCCGGGCAGAGCGACATCGGACAAGTTCGACGCGTCGAAGCTAGCCAAAACTGTTACCATCAAAAGCCGATGAACCAGTCCAGCCCCAGCGATCGTGAAGGCGCCAATCTGCAGCCGGCAGCTTTGGTCCGCACCGAAGCCGCCGCGCTCGAAGCCCTGGCCAAGCGCCTTGAGGGTCCAATGTTCGCGCCGTTCGCCCGCGCCGTTGACCTGATCCTCCGCTGCGGCGAGCAGCGAGGCCGTGTCGTAGTCACCGGCATGGGCAAAAGCGGCATCATTGCCCAGAAGATTGCCGCCACGCTCAGTTCCACCGGCTCGCCCGCCATGTTTCTGCACCCCGCCGAGGCCGTTCACGGCGACGTGGGTGTTCTGCTGCCTGGCGATGTGGTCGTCGCGCTCTCCGCCAGCGGCGAGACTGAAGAGATTCTGCGCCTGCTGGCCACCCTCAAGCGCAAGGGCGATGCGCTGGTCAGCTTCACCTGCAATTTGACTTCAACGCTCGCTCAAGCCAGCGATGTAGCCCTCGACTGCGGCGTCGAGCGCGAAGCCTGCGGGTTGAATCTCGCTCCCACCGCCTCGACCACAGCGATGCTGGCTCTAGGCGACGCATTGGCCATCGCAGTCAGCCTGCGCAAGGGTTTTCGCGCAGAGGACTTTGCCGAACTTCATCCCGGCGGCAAGCTGGGCAAGCGCCTGGCCAAGGTTCGCGACCTGATGCATACCGGCGACGCCGTGCCTGTTGTAGCCCTCACCACACCCATGACCGACGTGATCTACGAAATGTCGTCGAAGAAGCTCGGCATTACAACGGTTCAGGAAAGCGGCCATCTCCGCGGCGTGATCAGCGACGGCGATCTGCGCCGATTGCTCGAGCGCGAAGGCGGCGCAGCCCTCAGCCGCACCGCCGGCGAAGCCATGAACGCACACCCGCGCACCATCGCCGCCGGCGAACTCGCCGCCACCGCATTGGCGATCCTCGAAGAGCGCAAGATCACATCGCTGATCGTCGTAGACGCCAAGCAGAACGTCGAAGGCGTGCTGCATCTGCACGACCTCTGGGGTGTCGAGCTGATCTGATACGAGCGAATCAGCGGTTAGCGACTAATCCCAATTCGCGCTATGATCTCAGCAGGAGTTGACCCGATGACGACCCAAATCGTTCGCGTGGGAAACACCCTCACGGTCGAGATTCCGGAGGAACTGGCTGCGCAGGCCGAGTTGGCTCCCGGCGAACCGGTCGAGTGGGTGCCGAACGGAAGCGGCAGCATCGCTCTTGTGAAGCAATCGAATTTCCCCGCGAAGCCGAGAAAGCGAAAGACGCTTGAGGAGCTCCTGGAAGGAATCCCGGAGGGCGCCGAAATGGAAACGATCGATTGGGGACCTGACCGCGGGGCCGAAGTTTGGTGAGCCTTTATGTCCCCGATGCTGGAGACCTGATCTGGCTGGATTTCGATCCGCAGGCAGGGCGTGAACAGGCGGGACGCCGACCCGCCTTGGTACTGTCGTCCTGGCAATTCAACCGGAAGGCCAGTCTGGCCTTTGTTTGTCCGGTCACGAGCAAGATCAAGGGGTACGCGTCGGAGGTCCTATTGCCGCCGGGATCTCCGGTTCATGGTGCGGTCCTCTGTTCGCATCTGCGTAGCGTGGACTGGATTGTTCGCAACCCGGCGCTAATTGGCAAATCTCCCGACGATGTCTTGCTCGCGGTTCGCGACGTCATCGCTTCCATCGCCGGCATTGCGCCATAAGGATGGCCCCCGAGCCGCCCATCCTGGAACATTTAGAATAATGACTGCTTCAGTTTTGCCCTTGCGCCGGACGGCCGGCGGGAAAGTACGTCCATACAACTTATGCATCGTTGGTCAAAGCTTTTTGTTCCCACTCTTCGCGAGGCCCCGGCAGACGCCGAAGTGGCCAGTCACAAATTTCTTCTTCGCGCCGGCTACATTCGCCAGCTCGGCGCGGGGATTTATAACTATCTCTTCCTCGGTCAGCGCTCGCTGAACAAGATCATCGCCATCGTGCGCGAGGAGATGGATGAGATCGGCCAGGAGTTCTACCTGCCCGCCATCCTGCCCAAAGAGCCTTGGGAGCAGAGCGGCCGCTGGACAGGCATGGGCGACAACATGTTTCGCCTCAAGGATCGCAAGGGCGCTGACCTTTGTCTCGGCATGACGCACGAAGAGATCATGACCACAATCGCGCGCAGCGAATTGCGCAGCTACAAGCAGTTGCCGCAGATCTGGTATCAGATTCAGACCAAGTTCCGCGACGAGCCGCGCCCCAAGTCTGGCCTGCTGCGCGTGCGCCAGTTCACCATGAAGGACAGCTACAGTTTCGATATCGACAAGGCCGGGCTGGACAAGAGCTTCGATCTGCACGATGCGGTGTACCGCAAGATTTTCACTCGCTGCGGCCTGAAGTTTGTAGCCGTCGAGGCTGACAGCGGCTCGATGGGCGGCTCGCAGTCGCAGGAGTTCATGGTCTACACCGATGCCGGCGAAGACCTGATCGCGAGCTGCCCGGTCTGCGGCTACGCGGCGAATCTGGAGAAAGCAACGTCGCGCCTCGATCCGGTCAATGAGATGGAGCCGACCGGCGACGGCACACCCGAACTGGTTCACACGCCGGGCTGCGCCGCCATTGCCGACGTTGCCGAGTTCTTCAAGATTTCGCCGGCCTCCGATATCAAATGCGTTGCGTATATGGCCCTGAAGCGTGGCGTGGCTGGAAAGCCGGATACATGGCACGGCGTCGCAGCGTTCCTTCGCGGCGACCACCAAGTCAACGAGACCAAGCTGCTCGGAGCCGCGGGTGTAGCGGAGTTGCGCACCATGCAGCCCGAAGAGCTTTCGCAGTATTTCAACGGACCGGCAGGATTTCTCGGGCCGGTTGGCCTGAACCCGAACGCCAAGCCGCTCGAAGAAGGCCTGACGGTCATCGTCGACAAATCTCTTGAAGGCCGCCACAATCTCGTAGCCGGCGCCAACCAGCTCGACTACCACCTGCGCAACGTAACGCCGGGCCGCGACTTTACATGGACCCTGAGCGCCGACATCCGCAGCGTTAACGAAGGCGAAACCTGCCCGGTCGATCGTTGCACCGGCAAGCTCGTTGTCGGCAAGGCCGTCGAAGTCGGCCACATCTTCAAGCTCGGCTACAAGTACTCCGAATCGATGGTCGCACGCGTGCTCGACTTGAACGGCAAGGAAGTCACGCCCATCATGGGCAGCTACGGCATCGGTATCGAGCGCATTCTCACCGCGGCCATCGAGCAGTCCAACGACAAGAACGGCTTCTGGCTTCCGGCCTCGATCGCTCCTTTCACCGTTGTGGTCACCGTGACCAACGTCTCCGATGCTTTGCTCGCTCAAACCGGCGAAACAATCGCCGCGGAGCTTGAATCCGCCGGTCTCGACGTGCTGCTCGATGACCGCGACGAGCGTGCCGGCGTCAAATTCAAGGATGCTGATATGGTGGGCATTCCCTACCGCATCAATGTTGGAAAGAAAGCGGCGAGTGGCCTGGTCGAATTGTTTACGCGCGCCACGGCGACAAGCGTGGACGTGGCGTTGAATGAAGTTGCGGCGCTGGTGAAAGAGCGGGTCCAGGAGGATGCGCTGTTGCTAACATCAGGAGACAGCCTCTAAGTGGTCACCGATAACTGGCCACTGACAACTGACCGCTGTTTCTAAGGGAGCAGTTATGGCACTGAAGATAAGATGGGCAAGACCTTCGGGGCGGCATCCGATTGCATCGCTGATTTTGCGCATTGCGCTCGTAGCGGTTGCAGCCGTGGCGCTGGTTGGACTTTCCATCTTCGCCTTCGTCTACTTCAAGTATCAGCACGTTGTCGACGAGCGGCTCAAGCAGCCGATTTTCGCGAACACCGCAAAGATCTTTGCCTCTCCCCGCGAAGTTCGTCCCGGACAAAAGCTCAGCGTTCGCCTTATCGCCAATGAACTGCGCGATGCCGGCTATTCCATCGAGGGTGCCTCGCAACCCTCGCAGCTGGGCACATACTCCCAGGGCGCGGCTTCCATCACCGTGCACCCCGGCCCTCAGTCCTATCATGCGCAGGACGGCGCAACCATCCACATCGGCTCGGGCGTTGTGCAGTCGATCGACGACGATCACGGCCAGCCGCTCTCCAGTTATGAGCTTGAACCGCTGCTTATCACCGGCCTCAGCGAAGACGTTAACCGCACCAAGCGCCGCCTGCTCACGTACGATGAAATACCGCAGAATGCGGTGCAGGCGGTGTTGGCCATCGAAGACCGCCGCTTCTTCGAGCACAGCGGCGTCAACTACTTCAGCATAATCAGTTGGGCCTGGCACGATGTCATCGGCGACCGCAAGCATCGCGGCGGTGCCTCCACCCTGACCATGCAACTGGCAAAGCTGCTCTTCGTGACCGACGACGGGACGATCAGGTACAAGTTCGCCCAGATCGTTGTTGCCTTCCAGCTCGAGCACCGCTTCACCAAAAATCAAATTCTCGAGATGTACGCCAATCAGATCCCTCTCGGCCAGCGCGGCAGCTTCTCCATCGATGGTTTCGGTGAAGCATCGCAGGTCTACTTTGGCAAAGACGTGAATCAACTCGACCTGGCCGAGTGCGCTTTTCTGGCGGGAATCATCCAGCGGCCAAGCTACTTCAATCCCTTCCACCATCCCGACCGCACCATCGAGCGCCGCAACCTGGTGCTCGACTCGATGGTCGAGACCGGCGCTATTACCAAGGAACAGTCCGAGCGCGCCAAGGCCGAGCCGCTCCATCTCTCCGAGGCCAGCGTAGACGCCAGCGAGGCGCCCTACTTCGTCGATCTGGTGCGCGATCAACTGTTGCAAAAACTCGGCGAGCGCGACTTCAACCGCGAAGGCCTGCGCATCTATACCTCCCTCGACCCCGATCTGCAGCGCGAAGCGACGAATGCGGTCAATTCCACCATTCACGTGGTGGACGAGCGGGTGGACAGGCTGCACAAGCATCACAAGCCGGGTGAGACCTGGCCGTATCCGCAGGTCGCTTTGGTGGCCCTCAATCCCCACACCGGTCAGGTGCTGGCGCTGGTGGGCGGGCGAAGCTACGGCGCCTCGCAGTTGAACCACGCCGTGGCCAAGCGGCCCACCGGCTCCATCTTCAAGCCGTTTGTCTACGCCGCTGCCTTTAACACCGCCGTGGAAGGCACCATGCTCCCCGGACAAACCAGGCTCTTCTCGCAAGTGACCATGCTCAGCGACGAACAAGCCACCTATGACGTGGGTGGCCAAGAGTATTCGCCGCGCAACTATGGAGGCGTGTATCACGACCAGGTGACGGCTCGCTACGCTTTGCAGAGATCGCTGAACAACGCGACCATCGGTCTGGCGGGCATGGTCGGCTTCGATCGCGTCGCGGCCCTGGCCCGTGAATCCGGGGTTAGAAGCGCGCGCGGGACGCCCTCCGTGGCCATCGGATCCTACGACGCCACACCGCTCGACATGGCCGGCGCTTACACCGTCTTTGCCAACGGAGGCATGCATCTGGACCCATGGATGCTCGCCTCCGTGCGCACTCCCACCGGCGACATCGTCAGCGACTACGCGCCCACTTCCAAACGCGTGCTTGATCCGCGCGTCGCCTACCTGACCACCAACATGCTCGAGAATGTGATCAATCACGGCACTGGCGCGGGAACGCGCGCACGCGGCTTCACCGCGCCGGCCGCGGGCAAGACCGGAACCGACCACGACGCCTGGTTCGCCGGATACACCACGAACTTGATCTGCATCGTCTGGGTGGGCAACGACGACTACACCGATATCAAAATCGAGGGCGCGGACGCCGCGGCGCCCATCTGGGCCGAGTTCATGAAGAAGGCCGTGCTGCTGCCGCAGTACTCCGACACCCACGGATTTTCGGCGCCGGATGGCGTTCAGATGGTTTCGATTGACACGGTCAGCAACCTGCTGAGCGATGCCTCCTGCCCGGAAAGCTACGCTGCAGCCTTCCTTGACGGCACCGCGCCCACTGAAACATGTGACCACCCCGCCGACCATCGCAACCTGTTGCAAAAGATCTTCGGCACAGGCAAGCCGTGACGTGATTCGAGTGTCTGCTCAGCCATCCACATCTGTCCCGTCTGCCATCGGCTGGCAGCGCGCGCACCAGAAGGTCACGCGAGCGTCAGGTCCCTGGATGCGCCTGCGAATCCCTTCCCCGCAGCGTCTGCAAGGTTCGCCCGCGCGGCCATAAACCCACAGGCTGGCGCCGGGATCCGCTTCATGCGTGGTGCGCCGCTTCCTTCCGCCGTAGGTCACGATGGTCTCACCCGAATCCTCAAGCACATTGGCCGCAACCAGTCTCCGCGCCGCCGCGATCAACGCCGTCAGCTTCTCATGCTCCAGTGAAACCACCCTGCTGAAGGGGTTCACGCCGGTCACAAAGCAGACTTCCGATTTGAAGACGTTGCCCACGCCGGCCAATACCTCTTGATGCAGCAGCACGTCGGCAACTTCTTCGTCCGCGCAGGTCGACATGCGGCGCAGAACTTCGCCGGCGTTGAAATTCTCATTCAAGACGTCGATCGCCTGCGGCGGGATCTTCGCGGCTCGCGCCAGTTCCTGAGGCTTCAACATCTTCGCCACCGGTACGCGAAATCCAACCGCAACGTAATCGCCATTCTCAATTACGATGCGCATATTGATGCGTGGCTGCTGCCATCGTTCGCCCGGCTTGTAGATGTGCCAACTGCCGCTCATGAGCATGTGAGTAGCCAGCGTCGCGCCACCGGAAAAGTGAATCAGCAGCCACTTGCCGCGCGATTCGACTTGTTCAACCGTCTGTCCAGCAAGCGGCACATCGTCGTCGAACCGCGTCAGCAGCGGATAAGTCGATCGGAATTTCGTAATCTGCTTGCCTATCAGCGCGCGGCCCAGTGCGCGTGCCGTGCGAAAAATCGTGTCGCCCTCGGGCATAGCCTATTGCACCCCGCCGGCCCGAGTCTCGTGCTCGTGTTGCCCCACCGGCAACAGAATGCGCCGCAGGTGCATCCCCAGCGGACCGGGATGAAAGCCCGCATCCATCAGGAATCGCGCCATTGGATGCGCCGCGACCGGCTGTCCATTGATGGTAGTGATGAGCACGCCCTGATGGCTGGCTCCGCGCAGCCGCTCCTGCCCCCGCGAGCACAGAAAATGCGCCAGCCCCGCGGCGGCTTGGGAACGTTCAGGTTCCTCATTTGGAAGGAAGACGAGCAAGTTTGGATTGCCGCGACGGAGCCACGCAACCAATTGCCCGTTGCGCAGAATCACTTCTGCATACGCCGCGCGTGTGAGCAATCGTGGCGCAGTCTCCGAATCTTCTTCCGCCACGGGAAGTTCCGGCCAGCGCAACACTGAACCATACGGGTTTGCCGGATCGGTTGCGGCCAACTGCACAAACTCCGGCTTCTCTTGAGGTGGCGCGGTTCGCAACTGGCGCAGCAGATCGACCGCGGCCGGCAGCGCAAACTGCGTAGCGCCCAGTCCGGCCACAAAGTATCCGCGGCGAATGCGGCCGCTTTCTTCGAGAGCCTTGAGCACGTCGTACACCGCGCTGAATCCGCCCGGCACATTCTCCGCCGCTACGTGTTCTCTCAGCAGCACGCCGTAGCGATTGAGCAGTTGCAGAGCCAGCGCGTGACTGGCCTCGGTCGCAGTTGGCGCGCCTTCGACGCCCCTTTGCGCGCGTATCGGCAACAACGACCATCGCCCCTGCGCAGTCGGCGGCGTTGTCCTGCGCGAGCGAAACACCGCGCCCGTTTGCAAGCGTCGCGGCGTTCGCGCACTCTCCGGCCGGGCGATATAAGCCCGCAGCGCATGAAGCGAATCGTTGGTGATCAGCCCGCGCCAAACCAAACTCCACAGCGCCTCGATCGTCTCGCCGGGATAGCCTCCGCCAACAGCCTGGTGCAACGCATCGAAAAAGCTCGCGCCTGTCGACTCCAGCACCGCCAGCAGTTTTTCTTCGCGCTCGGTCAAAGGCTCAACCAGCGGCCTCTGTTGCGCCAGCAGCGGCAATTTGTCGGCAAGAAAAAGCGCGATGCGTCCGTCCCGCTCGCCGATTGGCTCGACGCCCGCCCATGCTACCTCGCCCGCGGCAATCAGCGTGTCCAGGCCGGCCGGAGCATACTCCGCAATACGCGCCGGCAGGATGGCGCTCTCCACAAGCGAGGCAGGCAACGGCGCGCCCTGCAAACTCTCGACCGCGTCCAGAAGCCCATCAAGATTTCCATGCCCGCTGCGGCGCGGCGCGAGCAGCCCCTGCCAGTGCGTGAGGAAGCGAGCCAGCGTGTGCTGCTCCACCGGCTCAACTTCCCTGCGCAGCCTGGCCAGCGATTTGCGCCGAATCAGCCGCAGCATCTCTCCGTCGCACCACTCGCGATGAAGGCCTCCCGGACGAAAACCGCCCTCGAGTACGCGACCCTCATGCGCAAGCTGGCGCAATGCTTCTTCAACAGCCGCGGCGTCGAGCGCAAATCGATCCGCGGCCTCGCGCAACGTGAACGGCCCATGGGTGCGCGCGTAACGGCGAATCAACTCGAGCACCGGATGCGCCACCGGCTCCAGCAGCGCCGCAGCCAATCCCGGCGGCAGCGGAATTCCCAGCCCATCGCGGTAGCGGGCTGCATCCTCCGATGCAATCATGCGGCGCTCGCCGGCAATTCGCAGCTCAAGCAGGCGGCGCGATCGGATCAGTCGATCCACATGCTGCAACAAATCGGGCGTTGCCACGCGCCGCGCCAACTCTTCGCGCGACAAATCCCCTAGCCGCAAGCAAAGATCGTGAATGCCGTCGGCGGAACGTGCGCGATAGCTCTCGCTCAGGCACTGCGCAATCTCTTCCACTTCGGCAATCGCATCCGCATCCAGAAGCTCGCGCAGGTCGGCCTCGCCGAGCAGCTCCCGCAACTGTTCCTGATCGATGGTGAGCGCCTGCGCGCGCCGTTCCGCCAGCGGCGCATCGCCGTCATAAAGAAAGTTCGCAACGTAACTAAAGAGCAGCGACGCCGCGAAGGGCGAAGGTTTGCGCGTCTCCACAACATGCACACGCAACTGGCGCTGCTCGATTGCGCGCAGGGTTTCAATCAGCGCCGGCATGTCGAAAACATCGCGCAGGCACTCGCGATATGCCTCGAGCAGCAGCGGAAACTTCGGGTACCGCGAAGCCACGCTGAGCAGATCGTAGGAACGCTTACGCAACTGCCACAGCGGCGAGCGCGCATCGGCGCGGCGGCGCGGCAACAACAGCGCGCGTCCCGCAGCCTCACGGAATCGCCCCGCAAAAAGCGCCGTCGAGCCCAACTGGCGCAGCACCAGCGCCATCGCTTCGGCTGATTCGACAAGGAACCAATCCGGATCGGGCGGCTCGTCCGTATCCGGAAAGCGCAGCACGAATCCGTCGTCGGACCACAGAGTTTCCACCTCCGGCCCGCCTGCCGCGCGAATGCGCGCGCTCACAGCCATGGCCCACGGAATATGGATGCGGCTTCCGAATGGAGTGAGGACGCAGACACGCCAGTCGCCCAGCTCATCGCGGCAACGCTCGATCACCACGGTGCGATCGTCGGGGACCGAGCCGGTCGCGGCCTCCTGATCGGCAAGAAACTGCATCAGATTCTCCGCTGCGCCGGGATCGAGATCGTGCTCTGTAACAAGCCGCGTAAGCGCGGCGGGCTTGGGCAACCCGCGCAGTTCGCGGACCAGCGCGCCGATGCGGCGGCCGAATTCAAGCGGCCTGCCCGGACCATCGCCTTTCCAGAACGGCATCTTGCCCGGCTCGCCTGGTGCAGGCGTTACCAGCACGCGATCATGCGTGATTTCATCGATTCTCCAGGTGGACGCGCCGAGGATGAAGGTCTCGCCGGGATGGCTCTCGAAGACCATCTCTTCGTCGAGCTCGCCCACACGCACCGCCTTGCCTTCGCTGTGAGCAAGAAAGACTCCGTACAATCCGCGATCGGGGATGGTGCCCGCGTTAAGAATCGCCAGCCGCGCCGCGCCGTCGCGGGCCGTCACCACGTTGCGAATACGATCCCATGTGAGCCGAGGCCGCAGCTCCGCAAACTCGTCGGAAGGATAGCGCCCGCTGAGCAGATCGAGCACGCCGTCGAACGCGCCGCGACTCAAGCCGCCAAAGGGCGCGGCATGTCGCACCAGTTCGAAAAGCGAATCGACGCTCACTTCGGGCTTTAGCGTTTCTGTTTCCTTGCGAGCGGATTCCCAATCGCCAAACTTCAACTCCGCGGTAAGATTCTTTGCTCTCCGCGCACTCTTGAGGGTCTTCGGTTTGCGCGGCGCTGTGACGCCCGGCGGATGCGCGACAATCGCGACCAGTTGCTGCGCCAGCACATCCAGCGGATTGCGCGGAAAACGCGTCGACTCGATGTGCCCCTCGTGCATGGCGCGCGTCACCGCTGCGCAGGCCACCAGATCGGCGCGGTATTTGGGAAACAGAATCCCCTCGCTTACCGCATTTACATGATGGCCGGCGCGGCCAATGCGCTGCATTCCACTGGCTACCGAAGGCGGCGCTTCGATCTGGATCACCAGGTCCACCGCGCCCATATCGATGCCCAGCTCCAGCGTGGATGTGGCGCACAGCGCGCGAATCTGCCCCGCCTTCAACTGCTCTTCAATCACGGACCGTTGCGCTGCGGCCAGCGAACCGTGGTGAGCGCGCGCAATCGCCTCGCCGGCCAGCTCATTCAATGCGCCGGCCAGCCGCTCGGCCACCTGGCGGCTGTTCACAAACAGAATCGTCGAGTTGCGCGCGCGAATGATCTCAAGCAATCTCGGATGAATCGCATTCCAGATAGAAACCCGTTTGGGCGCTTGCGAGGCGGGGCCGCTGGGGATCTCTTCCTGTTGGCCAAGGCGCGCCATATCCTCGACCGGGACTTCGATCCGCAGCTTCAACTGCTTCGGTGCGCTGGCGTTGACGATGGTTACGGGGCGATAGCGTAGCGGCGCCGGGTCAGGGGCATCGGAGGACCAGGCGGCCTCAATCCCCGCATCAGTCACTCTTGAGTCGAACGGGTGCCCCACCCTCGCGACGCCCTTGTTCTTGTCGCTAGGGTGGGATTCCACAACCGCTGGCTCCCGTCCATCTTCCCCACCTCTCTGAGTCTCCACACCACCCAAAAAACGCGCAACCTCTTCCAGCGGCCTTTGCGTCGCGGAAAGTCCAATGCGCTGCAACCGTCGCTTGGTCAACGCCTCCAGCCGCTCCAATGAGAGCGCCAGATGCGCCCCACGCTTGGTGGGAACCAGCGCGTGAATCTCATCGACGATGACCGTATCCACGGTGCGCAGAGCGTCGGACGCCTGCGACGTGAGCAGCAGGTAAAGCGACTCCGGCGTGGTGATCAGAATGTCCGCTGGATGGCGCGCAAACCGCGCCCGTTCCCGCTGCGGCGTATCGCCGGTCCGCACGCTGATGGTGGGCTCGCGGAAGGCGACCCCCATGCGCCGCGCCATATTCGCCATGCCGGCCAAAGGCGACCGCAGATTGCGTTCCACGTCTACAGCCAGGGCCTTCAGCGGCGATACGTAAACAATGCGGCAGCCTTGCTCGCTACTCGCAAGTTCCTTCGTCCCTGACCCCTGATCTCTGACCCCTGATCCCTGACCCAGCATCAGCCGATCCAGGCACCACAAAAATGCGGCCAGCGTTTTGCCCGTCCCTGTCGGCGCCAGGATCAGCGCGCTTTCGCCACGCGCAATCGCCGGCCAGCCCATCCGCTGCGGCGCAGTTGGCGCGTCGAAAACAGCATTGAACCACGCCGCCGTTACTGGATGAAAACCGGCGAACGGGTTTGTGGTTTGGCCCCGCTCAGGCGAAGTGTCCGCGTTGGGATGATCCGGCAACATGAGTTCTAAGCATAGCGCGAGAGGGCGGCGAAGAGGAAGCGAAGAAGCATAGAACGCCGGATGTTAGCCTCAGCGGAAAACCCGTTGCCGCGAAACTCCCGTCGAAAATGGCGCATGGCTTTCACATTGGATTGGTAGGCAGGAATTCACCGCCATCGTCGCGTTAAATACGTGGAAGATTTATGCGTTCCTCGCATCGAGAGCGGCGATTGGGCATCAAATGCGTGACAATCGACCGTATCGAGTGCCGGAGCGCCTATGCGAGACCACCTGGCTACACTCCTCGACGACTTCCGCAGCTACAGCCGCGAAATCGCCGTGGTTCGTCACCAGGGCAACCGCCGCCGGGTCTCGACCTACGGCGAAATCGCTCGTCTCGCCGGCCGTTTTGCCTCCCTGCTGGTAGAGCGGGGCATCGGGCCAGGCGATCGCGTTCTGATCTGGGGCGAAAATAGCGCCGAGTGGATCGCTGCCTTCTATGGCTGCCTGTTGCGAGGGGTCCTGGCCGTTCCTTTGGACGCCACCGGAACAGACGATTTTGCCAAACGAGTGGCAGCCGACGTGGCGCCCAAACTGGCCGTAGGCGACGCGCTGCTTCTAAGCCGGTTGCCCATGGGGCTTCCCCAGTTGGCTTTTGAAGACTGGCTCGCTCGTTTGCCTGCCGAAGAAGCCGGCCCAGTTCCGGGGCTGTCTCGCGAGACGCCGCTACAAATCCTCTTCACTTCTGGCACTACGGGCGATCCCAAGGGCATTGTGCTCACCCACGGCAACGTGCTGGCCAGCGTGAGCCCGATCGCGGATGCGGCAAAGCCCTACCTTCCGAGGGAGCGGCTGATCCACCCGCTGCGCATCTTCAATACCCTGCCGCTGAGCCACGTCTTCGGCCAGACCATGGGGCTGTGGGTTCCACCCATCTTCAAAGCCGAACTCCACTTTGACAGCCGCCTGGTTGCGCCCCGGATCGTTGAAACCATCCGTCGTGAGCGCATCTCCGTTCTGGCCGCCGTGCCCAGGGTTATCGCTCTGCTAAAGGCCCATCTCGAAGCGACTTTGCCCGGTCTCACCGACCGCGTTCTCGGGCCGAAAGGCGCTAGGGGCTTCTCCCGCATCCGATCCGCGCCGATGGGATGGAAGTCAACCGCTATCGCCATCGTCAGGACCTGGTGGCATTTCCGCGATGTCCACCGGTTATTCGGGCCGAAGTTCTGGGCCATCATCTCTGGCGGCGGCGCTTTACAAGGTGCGCTGGAACAGTTCTGGAATGCGGTGGGACTGGTGGTCGTGCAGGGATACGGGATGACGGAAACCACGGCCATCATTACGCTGAACCACCCCTTCCACGTGGCCGAGGGAACCATCGGCAAACCGCTCGCCGGCCGCGAAGTCAAGCTAGGGCCGGATGGCGAGGTGTTGGTGCGCGGCGCGTCCATCACCAGCGCAACATGGTCCGGGGGCGCGCTGCATCCACGCCAGGGCGAATGGCTGGCCACCGGCGATCTGGCCGTGGCCCAGCCCACGGGCGAGTTGCGCTTCCTTGGCCGCAAGAGCGAAGTGATTGTGACTGCCGCGGGTTTGAACCTGCATCCCGAAGATCTTGAAGCGGCAATCGAACCGGATCCGGGAGTTCTTGCATGCGCCGTAGTCGGTGTTGAGACAGCCGCCGGTCCGGAGCCATGCGCCGTGCTCTCCTTTCGCGGTACGCGCGCCCAGGCGGCAGAGGTCATTGAACACGCCAACACCAGATTGGCGGAGTTTCAGCGGATCCTGCGATGGGAGTTGTGGCCCGAGCCTGACCTGCCGCGCACATCCACCGGAAAAGTCAGGCGCAAGGCTGTTGCCGATTGGGTGGCAGCAAAATACAAGGCTGCCGCCAAGGCAATTCCTCCAAACGGAGCGGGCAAGAACGCAATTGACGACTGGCTGCTGACGCTGATCGCGCAGGTCACTGGCGAGACGCCGCAAAACACCGCGGATGAGGCGCGCGTGGCCGAAGACCTGCACCTTGACAGCCTGGCCCGGGTGCAGTTGGCCGCCGCCATTGAAGAGCGCCTGCAGATGCTTCCCGAGTCGGGACTATTGGAAGAGATCATCACACTTGGGGAACTGCGCCACCTTGTGGAGACGAACTCCGATCCCGACGCAGCCCGCCAGACAGACGTCGCACCGATTCCGGAGACCTTAACTGAAAGTGTGCGAACCCAGGAAATCCATCCGGCGTTCATCGAGCCGGAGAACCAGACTGAACCCAGCGCGGCGGGAACCTTCATTTATCCGCATTGGCCATGGCTGTTGCCGGTTCGATGGCTGCGCGTTGCCTTCTTTGAGACCGTGATACGGCCGCTGGTGTGGTTGCTGGGAAAGCCGAAGGTCGTTCGGCCCGGCCGGATCGACGCCAGCGAGCCCATGCTGGTGATCGCCAATCACGTGGCGTCGATCGATGCGGCGCTGATGGAGTACGCCCTGCCGGGAGCGATCCGCAGGCGAATGGCGGTGGCTATGGCTGGAGAGATGCTCGAGGACTATCGCCACTTTCGCAATGCGCAGAGTGCCAGGCCGGAGGCGACCTTCTTTCTGCTTGGTCCTTTGTATTATCTGCTCGTGACAATGTTCTTCAACGTCTTCCCGCTGCCCCGGAGGAGAGACTTCCAGCGCAGCTTTGCCCATGCGGGCGAGGCGCTGGACCATGGATTCAACGTGCTGATCTTTCCCGAGGGCGCAGTGTCGGAAGAGGGCCGTCTGGCGCGCTTTCGGCCGGGAATCGGATTGCTGGTCAAGCAATCGGGAACGGCTGTGCTGCCCATGGCCATGCGCGGTGCACGCGAGCTGAAAGCCAGCGGGCGCGGCTGGTTCCGCTCCGGCATGATCGAACTGGCAGTAGGCCAGCCGATTCAATTCGGTCCTCTGGAGACCGAAGCCGCCATCACCGCGCGACTGCACGAAGAGGTGGAAAAGCTGTTGGAAGTGCAGGGATCAGGGGTCGGGGATCAGGGATCAGAAAGCCCGCGCTGATCTCTGCGTTCAATTCATGATGACGACAAGCATACTGCCCACTCCGCCGGAATAACCTTCTGCCCAACGGCGCCACTGAATAGCCGATCACGGGCTGATCCCTGACCCCTGATCCCTGATCCCTGTACTTACTAACTCGGCTTCCTCGGCTTGAAGTGACACGTTCCGCCGGCCAAGACAGCGGTCCAGATGGACGGATCGGCGGGCTGCTCGCTGGATCCTAAAAAGAGAATGCCGTCGGGGGCGAGCACGCGGTGAATGGCAGCCAGCAGGGTGCGCCGCGTCTCTTGTGAGAAATACAGCATGACATTGCGCAGGAAGATCACGTCGAACCGGTCTTCTGCCCGGTTGAAGGGCAGTTGCGGCGAGCAAAGATTGGCCTGGCGAAAGTTGCACAGCTTGCTCACCTCCGGCTTCACCACCCATTCTTCGCCCGTGTGGTCGAAGTAGCGCACCACGAAGCGGGCGGGTAGGCCGCGATTGATCTCGATGCGGTGATAGCGGGCGGCCTGAGCGCGGTGCACCACCTCGGCACACAGATCGGTGCCCTCGACGCGAATGTTCCAGCTTGCCAGCAACGGAAAATGCTCCAGCATCAGCATCGCCGTGCTGTACCCTTCCTGGCCGGTGGAGCAGGCCGCGCTCCAGAAGCGCAGGGCGCGCATGGAGCGGCGAGCTTCAATGAGCTTGGGAAGCAAATCCGTGCGCAACAGCTCGAAGGGACGGCTATCGCGAAAGAAACTGGTCTCGTTGATGGTCATCGCCTCGGCAATGGAGCGCTCGAGCTGAGGATTCTTCCTCTGCTTCAAATGCTGCACGAGTTCTTCAAGGCGGGTCATGCCCTGGTTGCGCAAGACCTTGGTCAACCGGGTATCGAATAGGTAGTCGCGCGTGGGATCGAGCACGTTTTGAGACTGGCCAAAGACGAGTTGGCGAAGATAGATGTAGTCCACCGTTGCGGCCTGCTGCATGACTACACCGCCCGTCTTCGAAGCTCGCGGGATTCGCTGTTCGTCCGGCTCGCAATTCGGATGATTTCGGGGGCGATGGCGCTGAGAGGCAACACACTGTGCGCCAGGCCGGCATTGGCCACCGCGCCAGGCATTCCCCACACGGTGCTCGTGGCCTGGTCCTGGGCCAGTACAGTTCCGCCTTGTTCGCGGATCAAGCGGCATCCAGCCATCCCATCGGAACCCATGCCGGTAAGCACCACTGCGAGCACACCGGAGCCATAAACTCCGGCTGCGGTGCGGAACAGCACATCGACGGCGGGGCGGCAGTGATTTTCAAGCGGACCCTGGTTCAGGTGCAGCGTGGCAGGCTGACCGGCGCACGCGGCGGCCAGTATTTCCATGTGCCAGTTGCCGCGCGCAATATAAGCGGTTCCAGCGCGCATTGGATCGCCTTCCGCCGCCTCGCATACCCGCAAGCCGCACCGGCCGTCCAGACGTTCGGCAAGCAGTTTGGTGAACAGCTCCGGCATGTGCTGCACGATCGCTACGGGGAACGGAAAGTTGGCCGGGAACGCCGGCAAAAGAATGTCAAGCGCCGCCGGGCCGCCCGTAGAGACGCCGATGACCAGCACCAGCGGAACCGACGTCACGGGCTGCGGCCTGAACGCCGGCGTCGCGGGCATCATCAGCGGCGAACGGGCCAAACCTGGGAATGCGGCGCCTGGAAGACCGGGGAAGACTGGCTGCGGCTGCAAGTGGCTGGTCAGTGCATGAATCTTGGGAAGCAACTCCTGGGACAACGCCTGGGTTGCCGCCTCGCGGCCCGATTGTCCCGCCGGCTTGGTCACGTAGTCCGATGCGCCTCCGGCCAGGGCTTCGATGGTCACCTTGGCGCCGCGCTGCGTCAGCGAGCTGCACATGATCACCGGCATTTTGTTCCCCCGCGCCCGCAATTGCCTCAACGTGACCAGCCCATCCATCACCGGCATCTCCACATCCAGCAGAATCAGATCGGGGCGAACGGTAGCAATGGTGCTCAAAGCCGATTCACCATCCGCGGCGGTGCCGGCCACCTCCAGTTCCGGGTCGGCGCACACCACCGAGCGCAGCAGGCTGCGCATCACTGCGGAGTCGTCGACAATCAAGATCCGGATTCGGCGACTGGCCGTCATGGCTCAGGCCTCCGCCAGACCAAGCATGGCCAGTTTTTCGTTCAGCGCCGCGTCGTCGAAAGGCTTCATCAGGTATTCGTCGGCACCCGCATCCAACGCGCGAATGATGAAGTCGTTCTCAGCCTCGGTCGTCACCATCATCACCTTCACATCCGCAAATCCTTCCGCGCGCATCCGCTGCAGCATCTCCAGCCCGTTCATCACCGGCATATTCCAGTCCACCAGGGCAAAGTCGAAAGGATCGCCCTCGTGCAGCCGGTCCATACCGGCCTGGCCATCGGCGGCTTCTTCGCAGTCGATGCCGCGTTCCATGAGCAGGCCGCGCAGAAAGCCCCTCACGAAACGAGAATCGTCGACAATCAGTGCTCGCATGGGCGCCTCCATTCAACATTGGATTGGAACGTACTCTATGCAGCCTGCCCCAGCCGCATCGGGTCCAGCCGCTCCGGGTCCAGCATCACCAGCAAGCTCTCCTTGAGCTTGTACGCTCCGGCAAACAGACCTCTCCGGCGCTCATCGAGAATTGAGGGATTCGGCTCGTAGTCCGCCGACGAAACCGTGAGCACCTCGCCCACCGAATCCACCAGCAGTCCAAAGCAGCCGCCGGAACTTTCCAAAACCAGAACGTCCTGCGGACCGTCCTTGGGCGGCAAGCGCAGCAAGTGGCGCAAACTCACCGTAGTGAGCACGTCGCCGCGGTAGTGGATCAGCCCGCCCACAAAGCTGGGAGCAAGCGGAACCGGTTGCGGCCGCGCCGAGCCCACGATCTCAAGAATGTGCGTGATGGGGACGCCGAAGAGGGTTTGCGCCACACGCACAGAACACATTTCAGCAAGAGTTGCCGCGACTTTTTCCTTGCGATGCAATACCTTTTCCTCGCTACTCATCTGACTGTCTCCGCCAACTCACCCAATGCCCCCGGCGCAGTCTCATCGGCTGGCAGCGCTGCCACGCCGCCCAGGTCGACCACGCCTGTCACGCGATTCTTCAACAGCGTCACCCCCCCGGTGCGCTGGCTGGTCCCGGCCTCGAACAGGTCTCCTCCGGCGGCCACATCCAGCACGTGCGATACCGCAATGCCCACCTGCCGATTGCCCTCGCGACAGACCACAACAATGACCTTTGCGTCGGGATTACCCTCAACCGCCGCCAGTACTCCACCCGAATCCTCAACCGGAAGCAGGTGCCCCTCGAAGTTCAATACCGGGCGGTAGCCAATGTACTCAATGCGCGACAGCGGCAGTTGCTCGATCCTGAGCACGTCGGCCAGCAGCACAGCGGCTTGCCTTCCCGCCGCCTCGACCAGCAGATAGTCAAGACCGTTGGCGGCCTCGGCCTCGGTCTCCTGCTCGGCTTCGCGCACCGCTTCTTCGTCGGCGCCCATGGTGACGCCTGCCTTCAAGGCGATCGATCCAGGGTCCAGAATCAGCGCCAGATCCGCATTGCCCAGCACCGTAGCGCCCGAGTACAGACCGATATCCTTGAGCACCGCACTCAGCGGCTTCACTACAATCTCTTCCGGATCGGCCAAGCCATCCACGACCAATCCGAATTGCCTTCCATCGGCGTTCAAGACGGCGATAAAGTTGTCCCGCTCATTGACCGGCTTGTGCTCCGTTTCCGGCATCAAGAGCCGGTCGAGAAACACAAGCGGCAGCAGCTTTCCGCGCAGCCGGTAGAGCGGCGCGCCTTCCATCCATTCGATCGAGGCAGCGGCCTGTTCCGGCGAAATATGTACCAGTTCCAGCAGCGATCCTTGCGGCAAAGCAAAGCTCTGATTCACACTCCGCACAATCAGGGCAGGAATGATGGCAAGCGTCAGCGGAATCCGCATCTTCAGCGTAGTTCCCTTGCCTGAGCGAGAGTCGATCTCGACCTTGCCGCCGATCTTCTCCACGTTGGTGCGCACCACATCCATGCCCACGCCGCGTCCGCTCACGTTGGTAACGGCGGCAGCAGTGGAGAATCCAGGCAGAAAGATCAGTTGCAGCAGCTCGCGCTCGGGCAGTTGCGAGGCGCGCTCCGGCGTGATCAGTCCCCGCTCGATCGCCTTCTGGCGCACTTTGTCAACGGCAACGCCGGCGCCGTCGTCTGAGACTTCAATCACAACATGACTGCCCTCGTGGCTGGCCCGCAGCTTCAGCGTTCCCTCGGGGTCCTTGCCCGCGGCCACGCGCACTTGTGGCAGCTCGATGCCGTGGTCCAATGAGTTTCTCACGGCGTGAGTCAGCGGGTCCTTGATGGCCTCCAGCAAACTCTTGTCCAGCTCCGTCTCCTGGCCCTCGACCTGCAGCCGCACCCGCCTGCCAAGCGACTGCGAAAGGTCGCGCACAATGCGCGGCATCTTTGAAAAGATGTTGGAGACCGGCTGCATGCGCGCCTTCATCACGCTCTCGCGCAGATCGGCGGTCACCATGTCCAGACGCCGCGAAAGCAGCGTCATGTTGGGATCGGCCGAGGTAGCCTGAAGCACCTGATTGCGGGTCAGCACCAGTTCGCCCACCAGATTCATCATCCGGTTAAGCAGCGCCACATCGACACGTAGCGTGCTCTCCGCCGCGGTAGCCGCGGCGGTTGCCGGCACGAGCGGTTTGGCTGCATCGCTATCCGTTTTCACAGGTGCATCGGAAGGCCGCACGGAAGCGGGATTCTTCGCCGCTTCGACATGCCGCGGTTCTTCCGCCCTGGGCGGAGCAGCCAATGGGGTTACAGCCTCGTGCGGCGCGGATGCCTCTGCATGCGCTAAGCAAGACTCAGCAGACTGCCCCTGGGCTTCATACGTTCCTGCTCTCTGGTAAACAACGTGCTTTGACTGCGCATTAGCCGGAGCCTGCAGTTCCTCGAGGCGTTCGATCAGCGCCGCATCGTCGCCGGCGCCCTCGCTCTCTTCCACCTCAATGGACTTCAAAATCGATCGCAGGCCGTCGAGCAATTGCAGCAGCCCCGTAATCGTCGGCCGGTCCGCCGTCAGCTTGCCTTCGCGCAGCAGGCCCAACAGGTTCTCGCCGGCGTGGGCCAGCGTCTCCAGCCGCTTGAAGCCGAGAAAGCCCGTAGTGCCCTTGATCGTATGCACAGAACGAAAAATATCGCCGATCAGGCTCGCATCTTGCGGACGCCCCTCGAGCTCTGTCAAGCACCGCTCCATCCGGTCGAGACCTTCCTGGCTCTCGATCAGGAACTCCCTCGTCAATTCATCCATTGCCATTGAGTCCATTCATCCATTGCCATTGAGTCCACTCATCCGCCCAGCCGAAGGGACACCTCGGCACAGCGAGCTGCCAATCACCTTATCGGTTGGAACAAGGGCAACTTGAGAAATGAGGCTGGGAAGGCTATACGGGCTGCGAGACGAGTGAACATCGCCTGCCCATGTACAGCCGGGCCGCAGATGCTTTAGCCTCAATTCTTACCAAGTCTGGAGATTGGAGGCCGAATGAACGATCCGAACGCGGCAGAGGCGGAACTGAAGGACTTGCTCGAACAAGCCCGTCAGGCCGCTTTACACTCCTACTCGCCGTATTCGGGCTTCCGCGTGGGCGCGGCACTCAAGCTCACCACTGGCGAGATCGTCACCGGGACCAACGTCGAAAATGTGAGCTACGGTCTCACCATCTGTGCCGAGCGTTCCGCGCTGGTCCGCGCCGTTGCGCAATTCGGCCCTCAGATTCGCATCGAGGCCGTGGCCGTAGCCAATCTCAACAACGCCGCCAGTCCGCCCTGCGGCGCCTGCCGCCAGGTCCTGGCCGAGTTCGCACTGCCCGATACCCCGGTCGCATTCCCGGCCGCGAACGGATTGCGCACGATGCGGTTTGCTGACCTGCTGCCGCTAGGCTTTGACATGAAACTAAAATGAAGCTGGTCCTCTATGAAGCAGTCCGACAATATTCCGAAATATCCTGGCCGCGCGCCGCTCCACGCGATCGACATCATCCGCAAGAAGCGTGATGGCGGCGTCCTCGACGACCGCGAGATCGCCTTTATCGCCAATGGCGCGGCAGATGGCTCCATCCCCATTGAGCAGCTCTCCGCCTGGCTCATGGCTGCGTGGATTCGCGGCCTCTCGCTCGACGAAACCCGCGCGCTCACCATCGCCATGCGCGACTCCGGCGAGAAGTTCTCGCCCGCAAGACTGGGCAAAGCCGCAGTGGACAAGCACTCCACCGGCGGCGTCGGCGACAAAACCAGCTTCCTCATCGCGCCCCTCGCCGCTGCCTGCGGCGTGGCCGTGCCCATGATCAGCGGACGCGCCCTGGGCCACACCGGCGGCACTCTCGACAAGCTGGAATCGATCCCCGGCTACCGCACCGCCCTCACACTGTCCGAATTCGAGACAGTCTTAATGAAATGCGGCGCATCCATCGTCAGCCAGACCCCCTCGCTGGTTCCCGCAGACCGCGTGCTCTATGCCTTGAGAGACCGCACCGGCACGGTCGAAAGCCCCGGCCTCATCTGCGCGTCCATTCTCAGCAAGAAACTCGCCGCGGGCCTCGACGCTCTCGTCCTCGATGTAAAGACCGGCTCCGGCGCGTTCCTCCGCAAGCAGGAAGACTCCGAGTACGTTGCCGCCCTGATGGTAGCCACCGCCGAAGCCGCTGGAACCCGCACCGTTGCCCTGCTCACCGACATGGGCCAGCCCCTCGGCCGCACCGCGGGCAACTGGATCGAGCTTCTGGAATCTGTCGACCTGCTGCGGGGCAACAGACCGGCGGCGAGCGAAGACCTGCGCGAACTATCGCTCATCCTCGCCGGCTGGATGATTCATCTCGGCGGCCAGGCGGCGACGCCTCAGCTTGGTTATGCCCGCGCTGAAGCAGCCCTCGCCGATGGCCGTGCCCTGCGCGCCTTCTTCTGCATGATCGAAGCCCAGGGCGGCGACATTGCCGTCTTCGACGACCCAAGCGGATTCCATAAGCCGGGCGCAACCGACGTGTTGACGGCGTGGGAGAGCGGCTACGTCGCAGCGATGGATACCACAAAGATCGGCTGGGCCGTGCAGCGCCTAGGCGCAGGCCGCGAGAAGGCCGGCGAACCTGTCGATCCCCATGCAGGCATCGAGTTTTACGCCCGCCGCGGCGCGCGCGTCGAGCTGGGCCAGCCCATCGCCACGCTTTACGCCACCAACGCAGCATTGCTTTCCGAGCCAATCGCGCTGCTCAAAGAAGCAATCACAATGTCCAGTGCCCCGCCCGGCGCAGTCCCGCTGGTGGGGCGCATCTTCACGCGCGAGACGGCGGCAGATCATTTGCAAAATGCTGTAAGGTAATCGGATAAGGAACAGTCGTCAGTCTTCAGTTATCACAGACCAACGCCGAGCGTCCATCAGCCGGAAGCTGATCACTGACAACTGATCGCTGACAACTGTTGCTCAAGGAGCAACCACTTTGGATCGATACACCGGACTGTTGGGAATTCTGGCCGTGCTGCTGGCGGCGTGGCTTGGCTCGACCAATCGCAAACGCATCCGCTGGCGCACTGTCGCCTGGGGACTCGGCCTGCAGGTGACATTCGCCTTTCTCGTGTTGCGCTTCGACTACGGGCAGCGCTTCATGACCTGGGCCGGCGGCGTGGTCAACAACATGCTCTCTGCCACCTTCGCGGGGACCAGAGTGCTCTTCGGCCAACTCGGCCTTCCCAACTCAGGAGCCTTCGGCAATCTGCTGCCGCCCAACTCCGGCGCCATCTTCGCCTTCCAGGTGCTGCCCACCATCATCTTCATCTCCGCATTCTTCGCGTTGCTTTACCACATCGGCGTGATGCAGATCGTCATCCGCGCCATGGCTTGGGTCATGCTCAAAACCATGCGCATCAGCGGCGCTGAAAGCATGAATGTGGCAGCGTCTGTGTTCATGGGCCAGACCGAGGCCCCGCTCACCATCCGCCCGTTTCTCTCCAAGGCCACGCGTAGCGAGTTGATGGTCATTATGACCAGCGGCATGGCTCACGTGTCGGGCGGCATCATGGCCATGTACATCTCGCAAGGCGTTGAAGCGCGCCACCTGCTCTCGGCAGTCATCATGACCTCGCCCGGCACGATTCTCATCGCCAAGATGCTGGTGCCCGAAACCGAAGTCCCCGCCACCGAGGGCAAGGTCGTCATCCCCAAAGACGAGTTGCACAAGGATGAAAATCTCATCGGCGCCATTGCCCGCGGCACCATCGACGGCGGCAAGCTGGCCATGAATGTGGCCATCATGCTGGTCAGCTTCCTGGCCCTCGTCGCCCTGCTCGACATGCTGCTCACCTGGATTCACGGCGGCGTGCCCTGGGTTCCCGGTTCGCTCGGCCAGATTCTCGGTTACGCCTTTGCGCCCGTTGCCTGGCTGATCGGCGTCCCCTGGCACGATTGCATGGCCATCGGCAACCTGCTGGGCACGCGCATGGCCCTCAATGAAGTCATCGCCTACATTGCGCTCGGCGCAGAGAAAGCCACGCTCGCCCCGCGCTCCTTCACCATCGCAACGTTTGCGTTGTGCGGATTTGCGAACTTAGGCTCCATCGGCATGCAGATCGGCGGCATCGGCGCATTAGTTCCCGAAAGAAGGAACGACTTAGCCAAGTTAGGCGTCCGCGCCATGTTAGCCGGCACAATGGCTAACTTGATCTCCGCGTCGATTGCCGGAATGTTCTTGGGGTAAGGAAGCTAAGGCAGCTAAAGGACGCGGCAAAAAAGGAACTGCCTCACCCAAGGGGTTCACCCCATGAAACTGGGTGCCCCACCCTCGCCGCGTCTTTGTTTTTGCGGCTAGGGTGGGAGTAGAATGCATTCTCCATGCCTTCCAGACTTGAGCGCTTCCAACACGCCGGAGACTTTCATTTCCTCACCTTCAGTTGTCACGACCGGCTTCGTTACCTTGCCACTCCCGCGGCTTGCGATCTGTTCGAGCGCTCACTCGAGACGGTGCGCAGACGATATGTCTTTTTCGTGATCGGTTATGTCGTCATGCCCGAGCATGTGCATTTGCTGGTTTCAGAGCCCCGGCGCGGAATGCTGGACCGCGCGATTCAGGCATTGAAGACCTCCGTTTCCAAACAATCCGCGCAGAGGCCATTCTGGCTGGTGCGATACTACGATTTCAATGTTCATTCTGAAGCAAAGAGGATTGAGAAACTCCGTTACATGCACAGGAATCCTGTTGCGCGCGGACTTATCAGTCGCCCAGATGAATGGAAGTGGTCCAGTTTCCGGCACTATCTCACTGGAGAGCCGGGCACTGTGGAGATTGAGTCGACTTGGACCGTCAGCAGACGGCTTGGATTGAAGATGCTTGGGCAATGATAAGGACGGCGGACCGAAGTTCATGCCAGCCCACCCTAGCCGCAAAAACAAAAACGCGGCGAGGGTGGGACACCCACTTATCGTGATGATATAGGGTCATAGAGCCCGCACCCGCCTAACTCTGTAAAACACCGTCAGCGCCGTAACCGAGCCGCAAGTGACCAAACTCGCCGCCATCCCCAATATCAGCGATAAGTCCCGCTGATACACCCCATGCACAATTCCAATCGCCTGCAGCACGCTGAAGCCGCCAAACGTAATCAGCGAGATGCCTTCATCGCTTTTCTTGCGCCACACCGCCAGCACCTGCGGCACAAACAGCAGCGCATTGCATCCCAGCCCCAGCCCAAAGATCACAGCGACAAGTTCCTTCATGCAACACGCCCTCCATCCCAGATCGTAACGCCTACCCAATCCTCTCATTCCGGCTGGTTCCGTGCATCCCGGCGCCTTCGAAGCAATCCGTTTTTGTTATCCTTGCCTGGTGCAAGTTGAAAGCCTGGTCTACCCGCCCTATGACGCGCCGCTGATCGAAGCGTACGGCGGCCGTTTCGAATCCCTATACGTCATCCTTCATCCATTTGTCGGCGTTCCGGGCCATCTTGCCTGGAAGGCGACGAAAAAGTACCCAAGCGATGAACAGATCGTGAGCCTCGGAGCAAAATGCGCGTGGGCGCACGTCGCCGCTCAAACAGGACTGAGCACCCTCGCCAAACTGAACCAGGCGCTGCTCACTTCCATACGATCCCTCAAGGACGAATTCTGCGACTTTCCGGCCAGCGATGCGCTCAACGACTTTCTGGAATCCACGTCCGCCTGGATGCCCGGCGAGGGTCGATTTGAGCCTCTGCTCCAGGATGATTTCCTCGCTGCCTTCGAGGCAGCCGGCCATGAAGAGCTCATCTTCGTTCCCGAGTTTCCAACCATCGATCCAGTCCAGCGCGTCAATATTCGGAAGCTTGCGACCCGCGAAGTTCCTTTCCCATCCCGCGGAAGCCTGGTTGCGCCGGACACATCCTTCCTGCTTACCGTCGACTGGGACAGCTTCTTCACGCTCTTCTATGGCCCCCACGAGTTTTTGACGCAAGTCGCGAGTCAGCGCCAGCTTGAGGGCTTCTTCGCAACCCCGACCACCGAGCACCGCTGGTTCAATTACTCGCTCGGATGCTCCATCGTCACGGTCTCTCCGGAAGCCTGGACAACTTGAGCATTCGTCCAATACTCGACTCCGCGCCTGTAGAATCTCAAGAAGCGCACCGTCAGGCCCAACCATGACTTATTACGACCAGGTAATTGAAGCCGCTGCATTCTTGATGACCGGGCTACGTTCGCTCAAGCCCAGGATCGGCCCCCAGATCGGAATCGTGTTGGGCTCGGGACTGGGCGCTGTGGCCAACGCAGTCACCGACCCAATCCTCATCCCCTACGCCGAGATTCCTCACTTCCCGCAGTCGACCGTGGAAGGCCATTCCGGCCGCATCGTTACGGGGCTTCTCGCCGGGGTCCCGGTCATCGTCATGCAGGGCCGCGTTCATTATTACGAGGGCTACACGCCGCATCAAGTGACATTTCCCATGCGCGTTCTGGGTGCGCTCGGTATCCGCGCGGTAGCCCTCACCAACGCGGCAGGAGGAATCAAGGAAGGCTACCGCATCGGCCAGCTCGTCGCTCTCGCCGACCACATCAATTTCATGGGCTTCAATCCGCTGGGCGGTCCCAACGAGCCGCGTTTCGGCTTCCAACCCGGCTCCGGTCTGCGATTCTTCGACATGACCGAGGCTTATTCGAAGCGTCTGCGCGCCCTGGCCCAGCAAGCCGCCTCCGCCGAAGGCTTTCAACTCGATGAAGGCGTTTACCTCGCTGTCCCCGGCCCCAACTTTGAGACTCCCGCCGAAATCCGCGCTTTCCGCACGCTGGGAGCCACGCTGGTGGGCATGTCCACCGTGCCTGAGACCATCGTGGCCCGGCACATGGGGATTGAAGTGCTGGGCATCTCCTGCGTCACCAACCTCGCCTCCGGGCTGGGCGCAACGCCGCTCAGTCACGAGGAGGTCTTTGAAGCCGGCCGCACGGTGGAGCACCAACTCGCCCGCCTCTTCACGCGCCTGATCCCGGAGATAGCCTCGTGCCTGGAACCCGAGCCATGAGCGAGAGTCCGATCGGCGAAACGTTCGCGGGCGGCGACGGCACAGCCCGTCTTCCCTTTCCGCCCGTCGTCGTGGCCATTGCCGGCTGCTCCGGCTCCGGCAAGACCACCCTGGCCGGCGAACTGGCGCGCACCCTTGGCGGCGTCCACTTCCACTTCGACAACTACTACCTCGACCTGGCCCACATGCCCCAGGCCGAGCGCGCACTGCAGAACTTCGATGACCCCGCACTCATTGAGCGCCCCTTGCTTGCAGCACACATTCGGGCTCTGGCTGCTGGCCACTCCATCGAGCGGCCCATCTACGACTTTTCCACCCACACCCGCGTTCAAGGACGCACTGAACCCTTTCACCCCGGCTCATTTTTGCTCGTCGAGGGCCTTTTCGCGCTCTATTACACCGAGTTGCTGCCGCTCTACCAATTGCGTATCTATATCGATACGCCGGACGAGCTCTGCTTCGAACGCCGGCTCAAACGCGACATCGAACAGCGCGGCCGCTCACCGGAGTCCGTTCGCCGCCAGTACGAAGCCACGGTACGCCCCGCGAGCCTGGCCTTTGTGCGGCCCTCCGCCGAGCATGCCGACCTTATCGTGGACGGAACCGGCGCACTCGACTGGAAGGTGGAGCGAGTATTGACCGAGATGCGCACCCGCGGTCTGATGCCCGGAGCTTCGACGAGAATCTAGCTTCCCGAAACAGAACCTCCGCTCGATTCCTGCTGCAACTTTTGGCTCATTTACAAGAGATTCATGGCACGATTAATTGTTCTATGCATCCAATACAGTAAAGTGTGCCCATGATGAGCAAATCCTCAGTGTCGATCCATATCGCTTCGATGAAGCAGAGCGCCGCCGACTGGCTGCGCCAGGGGATCTCGCCTCGCCGGCTGGCGCTCACACTTGCCCTCGGATTCGCCATCGGCTGCTTTCCGGTAGTGGGCATTCCCACCGCGCTTTGCGCGCTGCTGGCGCTGGCGCTCAGGCTCAATCTGCCCGCCATCCAGGCGGCCAACTATCTTGTCATGCCGCTTCAACTGGTGCTGATTGTGCCTTTTGTGCGGCTGGGCGGCTGGCTGCTTGCCTCCGGACCAAACCGGGTCACCAACGCAGGCGGCCTGCTCCACGCATCCCCAATCAATGTGCTTTTCGGGTTGGGAGGCTTGGCCGGTCACGCCATGCTCGCCTGGCTGGTGCTCGCAGTGCCCGCAGTGGCGCTGATGACCTTCACGCTGACCGTCCTGTTGCGGCGTCTTCCCGCCCTGGCCACGGCGGATAGCGGCGACTAGCGCCGTTTCATTGCTAAATGAAGGTCAAGGGTGCCCCACCCACGCCACGTCTTTGTTTTTTGTGGCTTGGGTGGGTTGTAACGCTGCCCGCATTCCATGAACGATGAAATCCATCCAACTCCGGCCGAGGCACCCGTAGCCTATTTCACCTGGTCCTACTTTCCGGCATACGGATCCGGCACCGGCTTCGCGCTTTCCAGCCAGGCCGTGTAGATCATGTCGCGTAGCATCGATGCGCCCGCCGCCAGCCTTTCCGCGGTAAACTCCCGCGACTCCGGGCTTCCAGCTCCTGCGAAGCCTCCCGCCTTATCCAGTTGGTAAACCTTCTCGACGTAGCTCTTCGTATGCCGCAGGTACGCCACGTAGCTGTCGAAGATCTCTCCATCAATGGCCTTGGCCTCCGTCATCTTGGCGCGCACCTCGGGTTCATGCTCGTTGGCGGCCACAAATGGCCCCTCGAATTGCCAATGAATCTGGTGTTCGGTGGTGTAGCCGTTAGGATTCGGGCCGGTCCAGCCGTTGTATTGAATCGTCGTGTGCAGCGGTTGCGATCCGTCGCCCACATAGTGGCCCAGCCATCCGGCGTAGAAGATCGCAGCCTGCTCAACGGAATGCGTGTCCTGCCCGGAGGCAGAAAGCGCCCGGTACTCGCGCAACGCGGCCTTCAACCGCTCCCAGACTTCGTTGGTCTCCCACGGCTGCAGGCCGATCTTTTCCGGCCGCTGGCCCGAAGCGAAAACCTTAGCCTCGAAATCCAGCCGGTTTCGCGGCAAGGGACCCAGAGCATCGGCCGGTTCCAGGTCGATGAAGTGTTCGGGCGCCTGCGCCGCGCCCAACTCCGGCTCGGCACGCGAGCGCCAGCGATCCGGTTCGGGACCCAGGTACTCGATCTCCTTGACCGCCGCTTCGGAGCGCAGAAACGCAGGCACGCTGGCGGGCAGTGTCTCGGCTGCGAGGCGGTTGACCAAGCGATGGCCTTCATTGCCCCAGGCGTGAGCAGCCTGCGGCAGCGCGGCAAAGCAAACCAGCCCTGCAATCACAAGGGCTGTCGGTACAAGATGAGGCGAAAACGATAGACGCAGCATGAGGCAAGTATACGATTGGCAGCGCAGGGACCGCGGGTGCACATAGAACCGAGCTGGCCCCGCAAACCGATGTTGTCCGGTTTCGGACAGCGATTCACGAATCCCAACGGCAGGCAAACTCATGGAGGTTGTCGCGGGCGTCGGGATTGGGCTGGCGCAAATTTTTGGTTGCGCAGGCCGCTGGCAGCTTCGTTGTGGTCAGCGTGCGGGACCCGGCAACGTACGCGGTTGTGGCCATCGTTCTGGCGCTGGCGGCGCTGGGCTCCAGCTCTCTGCCGGCGCGGCGCGCCACGGCTGTGAAACCGATGACAGCGCTGCGCGAGAACTGAATCGATTAAGCTGCGGCTGCGCCTGAGCCGGGTCAAGGATCCGGCCGGGCGGCCTTCTGTTCAATTCCTTCCCGAACATAATTTCTGGCCGGTTCCGAGGCTTGAAACCCTATCACCAAAGTTACCTAAATTGGGGTACGCTTTGTTTTTTTTGATCCCAATTCACATAGCTGGGTGTTACCCTACACCAGCAAAGTCGATTGTTGCCGATAGGAAGGCGCCTCTCTCCACCGGTCCCCGACGATCCTATGGCAACGCATTTCAAAAGGGTTTTAATCAGTCACAGGAGAAACTATGGTGCGGAGAATTGGCCTGTTCTTGCTTGCAATCGTTGCCACACTGTCGATCGCGACTCTGAATTCCCAGGCGCAGACGGCACAAACACGTCATGTGCGCGACGAGGTGCGGAACGGTAAAGCGCAGTTCATCGAGCGCTTGCCATCAAGCCAGGTGATGAGCCTGGACATCGTTCTGCCGCTTCGCAATCAGGCAGGGCTGGATTCGCTGCTGCAGCAACTCTACGATCCCACCAGCGCCTCGTACCGGCAGTTCCTCACCGTGGCGGAGTTCACTGAGCGGTTTGGTCCCACTCAGCAGGACTACGATTCCGTGGTCAATTGGGCGCTGGCGAACGGCCTCACGGTCAGCGGCAGCGCGCCCAATCGCCTCAACGTGCATGTAACGGGGACGGTCGAGAACATTCAGAGCGCCTTCCACGTCAACATGAACAACTACCGGCATCCCACTGAAAGCCGCGCGTTCTTTTCGGCGGACCGCGAACCCAAGGTGGATTTGCCCATCTCGCTCTGGCACGTCGCGGGACTTGACAACTATTCCATCCCCCATCCCGCCGGCCTGAGCAGGAATGCAAATGCCAATGTGCAACCCCGCGCTACGACCGGGTCTGGACCTTCAGCTTCGTTCCTGGGCAGCGACATGCGGGCGGCCTACTACGGCGGCACTGCTCTTACCGGAGCCGGCCAGACGCTTGGATTGCTCGAGTATTACGGCACCGATCTGGCTGACGTGACAACATACTTCACGAATGCAAAACAGACCAACAATGTTCCCATCACGTTGTTAGGGGTGAATGGAGCCAGCACCGCTTGTGTGGATACCAAAGCCGGCGGCAACTGCGACGACACCGAACAGACGCTGGATATTACCCAGGCCATCGGCATGGCGCCGGGGCTATCGAGCCTGGTGGTGTATGTGGGAGGGACGGATTCGGCCATTTTCAATGCCATGGCCACGCACAGCCCGCTGAGCGCGCAATTGAGCTCTTCCTGGACCTGATATCCCGC
>Ga0224559_1000236_pt1 | contig 39038 bp, 42 predicted proteins | sample 714S33034metaG_FD_180676 | JGI IMG/M metagenome (GOLD analysis project Ga0224559, IMG submission 180676) | Peat soil microbial communities from Stordalen Mire, Sweden - 717 S3 30-34 | ecosystem: Environmental > Terrestrial > Soil > Wetlands > Peat | place: Sweden: Norrbotten County, Stordalen... | reverse complement strand
CCTTTGCATTGCCCGCAAAGGGGAACTTGCCCACTTTCACTTCGTAACCTTTTTCCTTGGCCTGGGTCTCCGTCAGTCCAACCGATCCGATTTGCGGTTCGGTATACGTGCAGCCAGGAATACGGTCTCCACGCACCGGCCTGAACTTGCGGCCTGCAATCTTCGCAACGGCAACCATGCCGCTCATCGCGCCCACGTGGGCCAGTTGCGGCAGCCCGGACACAATGTCGCCAATGGCAAACACGCCCGGCTCCGCGGTCTCCTGAGCTTCGTTGACTTTGATAAGTCCTCGTTCTAACTCGATCTTTGTCTTCTCCACGCCGATGTTAGCCGTCCGTCCCGAGCGGCCTACGGCCACTAGTACTTTTTCGGCTTCCTTCACCTGCGGCTTGCCGTTGACATCGATGTAAGTCACCTTCACGCCGGCTTCTGTCTTCTCAACCTTCTCCACTTTGGCGCCGGTGTTCACATCGATGCCGCGTTTCTTAAACAGCCGAGTTATCTCCTTGGATATCTCCTCATCCTCGACCGGAACCACGCGGGGCAGAAACTCGAGGATTGTAACTTCGGTCCCAAAGCTGCGGAAGATCGAGCCGAACTCCACGCCGACGGCGCCGGCGCCGATAACCACCAGCGACTTAGGTACTTGATCTATCGCCAGTATCTCGATGTTAGTGAGTATGCGGTCGTCCGCCGAAAGCCCCGGTAGCATCTTGGCCTCGGACCCAGTCGCGAGGATCACGTTCTTCGCCTTCACCTGGCTCACTTCGTCGCTCTTTGCAGTTACGTCCACGGCATGAACACCGTCCTCCGCTGGTCCGGTGAGTCGCGCATAACCATTGATCACAGTGATTTTGTGCTTCCTCATCAAGAATTCGAGACCTTTAACGTGCTTCGCGACGATGCCGTTCTTGCGCGTCTGCACAGCGGCCCAGTCCAGCGTGGGAGTCCCGATGCCGGCAATGCCGAACTCGGCGGCGTGCTTCAGGTGGTCCCAAATCTCGGCGTTGAAGAGCAGCGCCTTGGTGGGGATGCAACCCACGTGCAGGCAGGTCCCGCCCAGCTTTTCGGAGCTGTCGATCAGCGCCACCTTCAGCCCATACTCCGCGCCGCGAATCGCCGCCGTATACCCGGCCGGCCCGCCGCCAACAATCGCCACATCGTAAATCGTTTCTGCCACGAAGAACTCCGATCCGCGGCGCGCCCTCTCAGGGGCACGTCGACTCATCACCGCTTAGTTTAAATGGATGCACGCAGACCCCACTTGGCAACAGATTCTGATAGAAGCTGTCGGACCGGCCGTGCGCTCACAGCATCCGTCGCACCAGCTCGTCAGCCCTGCGCAGAGTCTCCGCCTCGTAGCCAAAGCTCTCAATCCACACCACCTCCGGTTCCCGCCTGAACCAGGTCAACTGCCGCTTGGCGTAGTTGCGATGCCCTTGCTGGGCCGCTGCAATCGCGGCGTCTTCCGTGAGCTTTCCAGCGAGGACGGCGACCGCCTGCCGGTATCCGAGCGAGTCCAGCGCCTTTACGGGTCCAAAGCGCGCAAGCAGGCCACGCGTCTCCTCGACAAGTCCTGCCGCAAACATCGCCGCTGCCCGTTGATTCAGGCGATCGTAAAGGCCTTCGCGGGGCGGGAGCGCCTTTCGCGGTGGGTTCAGGCCGATCCGCAGCAGGCGAAAGCCTTTAAGTGGATCGCGTGCCAGCGCTTCGGAAAACGGCTTGCGCGCGGCCACGCAAACCTCGATGGCGCGAATCAGCTTGGGCGTGTCGTTGAAGTGAATCCGCGCCGCCGACGCTGGATCAAGCCGCTTGAGGATGCGGTGCAGCCAACCGTCTGTGTGTTTGTTTCTGCTGAGTTCAAGCCGCTCGCGCAGCTTGGTCTGCCGCTCCGGCCCGGCAAAGAGCCCGTCCGTTAGAGCCCGCAGATAAAGCCCCGTTCCCCCGGTCACAATGGGCAGCCGGCCCCTCGCGGATATCTCCCGCAACGCCGCCCTCGCGCGCCTGCTGTACTCGCCCGCGGTGAACGGCTCGTCCGGCTCGGCCACGTCGATCAAGTGGTGCGGCACTCGCGCGCGCTCTTCTGCTGTGGATTTAGCCGTGCCCAGGTTCATGTCCCGATAGACCGCGACCGAGTCACAACTGACAATCTCGCCGCCGAACCGCTTCGCTAGTTCAAGCGAAAGCGCCGTCTTGCCGCTGCCGGTGGGGCCGAGCAGCAGGACGGCGAGCGGTTCGTTGTTTAGCAAGGTTCCCTCAGAAGCAAAAGAGGCCGCGGAGGAACTCGGGCGCCGTTCCGGGGCTAAAGCCCGCATTGATTCTGTCGGCTTTATGCGGGGGTTGAAACCCCCGCCTCCCTCCGCATCGAGTTCTTCCGCAGCCTGTAGAGCCTGAGCTGATTTCGTTGAGCTCATGTTAGGGCTAAGGCTCGAGCCATTCAAGGCGCTCATAGACGCCACCACCCCGGCGGAAAGATCCAATTCGGATTGGTGTGGAAGAGCCACCAGACGAGGATCGCCGCAGCCACCAGCAGCAACCCAAAAACCTGATTGCGCCTGTAGACGTGGGTCTGCTCCGCCCGCCGCGCCTTCTCGGCGACCTGCTGCAGGTACGGCTTAATGCGAGTCTGTACCATGGCGCTGCCCCCCAGCTTGCCTGCAAGCGTATCCTCACTCACCACGCATCAGTATAGGGGACTTGAAGTTCTTCCCATCGCCGCTTCCTCCTCAGGGTTGACTTCCGGACCCTGGTTTGCTCAGATAACCTTTCAGCGTCCGGCGGCAAAAGAAAGAGCGGGAATGCAGCAATGAAAGTCTTGATCCTTGGTTCGGGAGGCCGCGAGCACGCGCTGGCCTGGGCAGTAAGGAATAGCAATCGGGTTACAGAGGTAGTGTGCGCTCCGGGCAATGGCGGCATCGCGCAGATCGCACGCTGCATTCCGGTCGATCTCAAAGATCTGGACGCCATGGTCCGCGTCGCCGAGGCTGAGCAGCCCGGCCTGACCATCGTCGGCCCTGAATTGCCGCTGTCGCTGGGCATTGTGGACGAGCTGCAACGGCGCGGTTTGCGCGTCTTTGGCCCGACCCGGGCCGCGGCCATGCTGGAATCCAGCAAAGGTTTCGCCAAGCGCTTTCTGCAGCGCCACAACATCCCCACGGCCAACTACGCCGTCTGCACCACCGCCGCGGAGTTGGAGAAATCGATCGATATCTTCCGTCCGCCCATCGTGGTCAAGGCCGACGGGCTGGCCGCCGGCAAAGGGGTCATCATTTGCCCCTCGCGCCAGACCGCTCTCGAGGCCGCACACAGCCTGTTCAGCGGCAAGCTGCTCGGCGAGGCCTCGCAGCAGGTGGTTCTCGAAGAGTTCCTCGAAGGGGACGAGATCAGCTTTCTCTGTCTCTCCGACGGCAAGCATGTGGCTCCGCTGGCGCCCGCGCAGGACCACAAATGCATCGGCGAGGGCGACACCGGTCCAAACACCGGCGGCATGGGCGTCTATTCCACCGATGCGCTGCTCGACGCCGGCATGCGGGAGTGGATTCTGCACCACATTGCCGAGCCCACAGTGCGCGGTATGGCCGAAGAGGATACGCGTTTCGTTGGCGTGCTCTACATTGGCCTGATGATGACCGCGCGCGGCCCACAGGTTCTCGAGTTCAACGCCCGCTTCGGCGATCCTGAGACCCAGGCCATTCTGCTTCGCCTGGATAGCGACCTTGTCGAAGCACTGGAAGCTGCGATTGACGGCCGCCTTGCTGAAACCGAACTGCGCTGGGCTCCCGGCGCATCGGCCTGTGTGGTGGCCAGTTCCGCGGGCTATCCGGGCAGCTACGAGACCGGCTTTCCCATCTCCGGCCTCAGCTCAGCGGCCCAGGTTCCAGGTGTGCAGATCTTTCATTCAGGCACGGCGCGGTTGGGCGGCCAACTGGTCACCGCCGGAGGCCGTGTGCTGGGCGTAGCCGCTGCCGCGCCTTCGCTTGAAGAGGCTCTGGCCCGCGCATATCAGGCTATGGCCGAGATTCATTTTGAAGGCATATACTATCGCCGCGACATAGGCCACCGCGCCCTGAGGAGGACACCGTGACGCCAGCTATTACTCTCAATGAAATGCTTGCCTGGAATCAGGAGGCATCGGATTTTTGGCGTGCGCATCTGAAGGCCAATCCAGCGCTCTTGGAACTGCCCTGCGGAATTGGCGGAACCGCCAATGTGCGCGAATTCGTCGCACACATCTGGGTTGTGGAACTGCGTTGGAGCCAGCGCATCGCTGGGCTGCCTTTGCTGGACAGAGAAAATGTGCCCACCGATCTGGATGCTCTCTTTGGCTTGCACCAGCAGGCCGCGCAGATCCTCCAGGCCCTGCTCGACGATCCTGCCCAAGACTGGGAGAAGACGATGACGCTGAATTACGATTGGCTGCCGCCACAGGCGCGGACTTCTTCCCGGCGCAAGCTTGTGGCTCACACGCTTTTTCACAGTCAGCGGCACTGGGCGCAACTGGCCACGCTGGTCAGAACGGCCGGATTCCCCTCGGGATTCAAGGGAGATCTTCTCCTCAGTTCGGCTTTGATTTAGCGCGGCTGTGCCGTAGGTTCAGTCCCAAGCTTGGGCTTCTCCTGCTGCTTCTGGAAGCAGGATCTGCAAAGCACCGGCCTGCCCTGGGTTGGCTTGAACGGAACTGTTGTTTCCGTGCTGCACTCCGAACAGGTCGTCCGGGTCTCCGAGCGAACCCTGGAGCCCCCGCGGGCGCGCTTCGCCTTGCACTGCTTGCAGTGCTTGGGGTCGTTGGTGAACTGCTTGTCGTGGAAAAATAGCTGTTCGCCGGCTGTAAATATGAACTCGGCGCCGCAATCGCTGCACTTCAATACTCTGTCGACAAACTCCATGGCCGGCTTCACCGATACAGGGAAAACCACTGAACTCGGCCATGATCCCGAGAAACTTGCCGGTCCCGCTTCCCTGCGCTTGCACGTCGATCAACAACAAGGGCCCGGGCCGCTAGGAACAACGCGGCTAACTTCTATGCCTTCTCAGCGAACCGGAAGACTGTACAACATTCCCACACGAAAAGAATATCGAACTTCAAAGCCACAAAAGAACATGTAACAAACCCCCGGCTGGGCTCTGGAACCTTAATCGTCCCCTCGCTTTGCAGCGGGAGGTACCGGGGGTTCTGTCACAATCGCCTTGAAACTAATCTGCCTCTTTACGAGCCTTCTTGCGATTCCGCTTGCGCGCCAATGCTGCCTTTACGCGCTTCTTCTCGCCGGGCTTCAGGTAGTAGGAGTGACGCTTGACTTCCTTGATGATGTCTTCCTGCTGTACCTTCCGCTTGAACCGGCGCAAAGCATTTTCGAGCGGTTCGCCTTCTTGAACACGAACCTCTGCCAAAAAATCCCACCTCCAAACCTGCCATGGGGCTTCTCCTATGATACCGGTAATACTGGACTTCGGGTCAAGTTAAAGAGCATTTGGTCAACAAATTCCGCTTGATTCGACCAACACCGGCCCGAATTGGCGCCAAATGTGATCCCAATCTCAAGGCAGTCAGGCTTTCCGGCTCATCCGAGTGCCGCCGCGCTTCGGTCGACCGCTCGCTCGCGCCAGTGAGGCAATGCTCTAGACTTTCCCTGGAGGCTTCGAAGACATGATCCGCAGCTACCAGGGCCGATTGCCCCAGATCCCCGCCAGTTGCTACGTCGATCTCTCCGCCCAACTCATCGGCGACGTCACCCTCGGCGAGCATTCCTCGGTCTGGATGAATGCCGTCCTGCGCGGAGACGTCCACTCCATCCGCATTGGCGCCAAATCCAACGTCCAGGACTGCGCCGTCCTTCACGGCCAGCGCAATCTTTATCCGGTTATCGTCGGCGACTGGGTCACCATCGGCCACAACGCTACCGTTCACGGCTGCGTCGTCGAGGACGAGGTCGTCATCGGCATGGGAGCGACCGTACTCAACGACTGTAGAGTCGGCGCCGGCTCGATCATCGCCGCGGGCGCAGTTCTGCCCGAGCACACCATTGTTCCGCCCAGGACCCTATGGGCCGGCGTCCCGGCAAAGCTTCGCCGCAACCTCTCCGACGGCGACCGCGCGCTGATTCTCGAGTACGCCCATAACTACCTGGACTACGTTGAGATTTACTTGAACGAGATGCGCGGCTAGTCGGTGCCGATCTACCTCATTGTCATTTGCTGGTTCTCAAGATGCGCGGTGGCAGCCGCAACCGTTCGCTTCCGGCAAACTCGCTACACTGTTCATGAGGATTCATCGCACGTTAACCTGGGACCGGGGAGATTGCCGATGCTGGATCGTATCTTGCTCCATGCTTTTGGGCCAATGTATCTGAAACAGCTCCGCGCATGCGTTCTCTATCTGCCCGCAATGGCGCTGGCCCTCTGTGCATCGGCTGCAGGGCAAATGACGGGTGGACCCGACCCGCTCCCGGATGCAAGCTCCGTCTCCCTGCCCGATGCGCCGCTGCCCCAAACCGCTAGCCAGGCAGGCGACAAGGATCGCGTAACCCTGCTGAATACGCCCGTCAACATTCTGAAAGATCAGGCTGCGATCTGGACCAGTCCCGCCCGCGTCCGCGAACACGACTTCGCCTACCTGCTCCCGCTCGCCTTGGCCACAGCAGGCGCCATCACTGCCGATCACCAGGTGATGTCCTCTTCCAAGCTCAATAACACCTCCCTCAACAACCACGCCGACACCGCCTCGAACGGACTGCTCGGCGGCTTCGTCGTCGCCCCCGTCATCCTCTACGGCCTGGGCGGCATCCACCACGACGCCCACGCCACTGAAACCGGAATCCTGGCCGGCGAAGCCATGGTCGATAGCCTGGTTGTCGATGAGGTCTTGAAGGCCGCCACCATGCGCGAGCGCCCCACCCTCGACGGCGCCAAAGGAAAGTTCTTCCAGACCAGCGTGGGCCTCGACTCCTCGTTCCCCTCAACGCACAGTATCGTTGCCTGGTCGTCGGCTGCCGTGATCGCCTCGGAATACCCCGGGCCTATCACCGAGATCGCCGCGTACGGTCTCGCCGCCGGCCTCAGCCTGACGCGCGTCCTCGGCCGGCAGCACTTCCCCTCCGATGTGCTGGTAGGCAGCGCCGTCGGCTGGCTTGTGGGCCGCTACGTCTACCACAAGCACCACAGGGAGTCGGAGGATTGACAAACGCAACTGTTCCTGCGCTTGCTCAATCAGTCGGATTGCTGCCGATCTTGTTGCTGTAGTGCGGCACGGGCGGAGGGTTTCTCTCGGAAAACTGCCGCTGGTGCCAATACGGGTAAACGGGTGCCTGTTCGCTGGCTTTATCCAGAGCGGCCACCTGCTCAGCGCTCAAATTCCAGCCCACAGCTCCCAGATTCTGCCGCAACTGCTCTTCATTTCGCGCGCCGACAATCACCGACGAAACCGTGGGCCGCTGCAACAGCCAATTAAGCGCCACTTGCGGAACGGTCTTGCCCGTCTCGGCAGCGACTTTATCCAGCGCATCGACAACTGCGAAGAGGTGTTCATCCGTAACCTGCGGCCCAAGCGCGGCTGTCGTGTGCAGCCGGCTCACCCCCGGTACCGGCTGGCCGCGGCGAAGCTTTCCCGTCAGGCGGCCCCAACCGAGCGGACTCCACACCAGCGCGCCGACCTTCTGATCGAGGCCGAGCGGCATCAGCTCCCACTCATACTCGCGGCCAATCAGCGAGTAATAGACCTGGTGCGCCACGTAGCGCGTCCAGCCGTAACGATCGGCCACGGCCAGCGACTTCATCAGGTGCCAGCCGGAGAAGTTCGAGCAGGCGATGTAGCGGACCTTGCCCTCGCGCACAAACGTATTCAGCGTCTCCTGCACCTCTTCGATGGGCGTCAGAGCGTCGAATCCGTGCAGGTGATAGATGTCCACGTAGTCGGTGCCCAGCCGCCGCAAGCTGCCTTCGAGCGCGCGCCGCAGATGGTAGCGCGAAGAGCCTACGTCGTTCGGCCCATCGCCAAAACGAAAGGTCGTCTTGGTGGAGATCAGCGCCTGATCGCGCCTGCCCTCCAGCGCCTTGCCCAACACCTCTTCCGACCGCCCATCCGAATAAACGTCGGCGGTATCGAACAGGTTGACGCCTGCCTCGAAGCAGAGGTCGAGCAGCCGCCGCGCCTCGGCCACGTCCGAGTTACCCCATGCCTTGAAAAACTCATTGCCACCGACAAACGTGCCGGTGCCGAAACTCAGCGCGGAAACCTTGAGGCCTGAACCTCCCAGCAGTCGATATTCCATGAGCGTTTGGATGCGGTAAGTTGGGAGAGGATGCAGGGTGGCGCAACTATTGAGTTCTGATCAAACTTTACGAGCCCCCTGCAAAACTACCTTCAGGCCATTGAGTGTGTCAGGGCACGACTTTAGTCGTGCCGCAAACGGCCAATTTGGATTCCGGCTTTAGCCGCTGCGGAATTGCAAATAGCTTAAAACAAAAACCGCAGGGGCTAAAGCCCTACGTAATTCTGTTGCCCTTTCGGCACGACTAAAGTCGTGCCCTGACACTCGCCGCGGCGAGCAGTTTCAACGGGATTTTGGAAGACGCTCTTTACGCATTAAGCTCGTCGAGCACTTTCGCGTCGGCCAGGATGTCGAACCCGTATTCTCTGAGCTCTTCGTCGGTTTCCAGCGGCTTGAAGAAATCGTCGGGATACTGGAACTGTCCTGCATATTGCCCCAGCACACGCTTCTCGCGCACCGGCTTTTGCTCCACCAGCACAAGCCTCACCGCAGGCTTGGCGTCGCGGGCAATCACGACCTCTTTGCCCTCGTCGGCCTCTTTGAGCAGCCGGGCGAAATCCTTTTGCGCCTCCTGGACGGTGTAGGTCATGGCTCAAGTATGGTGAACCCATTGGGCCAAGTCAAGCGATAGACGAATCGGACTGTTTGAGCCGCTCCGCCCAGAGCCAGCCGGCAATTGCCTCATGAATATTTGCCAGAGCCTCTGCTTGGTCCTTGCCTTGGCTGACGCAGCCGGGCAATTCCGGACACTCGGCAACGATCCAGCCGTCCACTGCTGGCGCCAAGATGACCTTGCGGCTCATAGCGAATACCTCTTTGCTTCTATTCGCGCGTATCCCGCGGGCACTTTCAACTCGTCATAAACTGCCATATAATGAAGGTATGCCGATGACCTCGCTGAACATCTCGCTACCCGACCCGCTGAAGTCGTACGTGGAAGACCGTGTTGCTTCCGGTGACTTCGGCACTCCCAGTGAGTTCATTCGGAACCTCATCCGCCAGGACAAAGAACTCCGGCGTTCGCGCCTCGAATCCGAATTGCTGGATGCTCTCCAGACGAATGATCTGGTCATTGCGCCGGAAGAGTTGAGCGGACGCAGCCTAGTGTCGGTTCTGCGGGAAAAGCTCGCCCGTTCGTGATCGAACTGCGCATCTCGAAATGATCCAGCGCCGCCTTGCTCCCCCATCCCATTTAAACTAGAGAAGCCATGACCACATTGAAAGCCGTTCGCGGGACGCGGGACTTGTTGCCGTCGGAAACGGCGCTTTGGAACCGCATTGAAGCTACAGCGCGCGCCGTGTTCGCGCGGTATAACTTCGGCGAAATCCGTACGCCCATCTTTGAAGACACCGCGCTCTTCTCCCGCAGCGTGGGCGAGGAGACCGACATCGTCTCGAAAGAGATGTACACGTGGGAGGATCGCGCGCGGGCGCAATCGGAAAAGACACAATCGCTCACGCTGCGCCCCGAAAACACCGCCGGCGTGGTTCGCGCCTACATCGAGCACCAACTGGGCGAGACCGGCCTGTTGCAGAAGCTCTTCTACATCGGGCCGCAGTTTCGGCGCGAGCGGCCGCAGAAGGGACGCTACCGCCAGTTTTCGCAGATCGGCGCGGAGGTGATTGGGCCGCCGTCCGCAGGTAGCGAGAGCCCACTGCGCGATGCCGAAGTGCTGGAGATGCTCGCCACTTTTCTCGACGAGTTGGGCATCACGGGCTGGATTCTTGAACTGAACTCCGTTGGCTCTGCTGCTGATCGGGCTCGGTATAACGAGGTACTTCGTACCGCTCTCGACTTGGTAGTTTCCGGCATGTGTGCAGACTGCCAGCGCCGCGCCGTTACCAATCCTCTTCGCGTTCTCGACTGCAAGGTCCCAGCCGACCAGCCGATCATTGCAACCCTGCCCGTGATTGCCGATTCACTCGACGAAGCTTCGCGCGTGCACTTCGCCGCGGTCACGGCTGCGCTCGATGCGGCTGGAGTTCCTTACACCCTTAATCACCGCCTGGTGCGCGGGCTCGACTACTACACGCGAACCACCTTCGAATTCACGCATGGAGGTCTCGGCGCGCAAAACGCACTGCTCGGCGGCGGGCGCTACGACGGGCTGAGCGAGGCGATTGGCGGACCCAAAGCACCAGGCATCGGCTTCGCGATGGGCGAAGATCGGCTCGTGCTTACCCTGGCTGCACTCAACCAAGGGGCTGCCCCACCGCAGGTGGATGCGTTCATTGCGCCGCTGGGTGAAAGCCTCAACCCAGCCGCTCTGACCCTGGCTCGCGAATTGCGCCGCGCCGGTCTGCGTATCGAGTTGGGCGAAGGCAGTTTCCGGCTCAAGAAATCGTTCGAGGCCGCCGACAAGACTGCCCGCAACATCGTCATCCTCGGCGAGGACGAGCTTCAATCCGGTATCCTTACAGTGAAGACCTTCGCCACCGGCGCACAGACGAAAGTTCCTCGGCCGGAGCTGGCTGTCTTCCTCAAACAATGACCGGGGGAGAGTAGAGGTTTGTGGTATCCCACCCTAGCCGCAAAAACAAGGACGCGGTGCCCAGAGGGCGCCCAGATGGGGCACCCAGGTATTTCAAAATCGGCAAGCGAGTAAAGGACACAGGTAGTGCTCGATTTCTTAGGTAGTCTCGAACGGACGCATCTCTGCGGCGAATTGCGCGCGGCCAACGCCGGCCAGCAAGTGGTTCTCATGGGCTGGGTGAATCGCCGCCGCGATCACGGCAACCTGATCTTTCTCGATTTGCGCGATCGCTCCGGCATCGCGCAGATTGTGCTCGACAAAGAGCTGACGCCCGACGGTCACGCGAAGGGCGAGCAGGTGCGCCCCGAGTATGTCGTTGCCGCCGTCGGCAAGGTGCGTCTGCGCGACGCCGACGCCATCAATCCCAAGATGCCCACCGGCGAAATCGAGATTGAGGCGACACAGTTGCTCGTCCTCAACGACACGCGCCTGGCGCCGTTCTCGCCGTCTGAAGACGCCATTCAGAACGATGAGGTCCGGCTCAAATACCGTTACGTGGACCTGCGCCGCCCGGAGATGCAGCGCAACTTCCGCCTGCGCCACGACATTACGCTTGCGATTCGCGAGAGCCTCAGCAAGCAGGGGTTTCTTGAGATCGAAACGCCGATTCTGACCAAGTCCACGCCGGAAGGGGCGCGCGATTTCTTGGTGCCCAGCCGCGTGCATCCGGGCGAGTTTTATGCGCTGCCGCAATCGCCGCAGATCTTCAAGCAGATCCTCATGATCTCCGGCTTCGACCGGTACTTCCAGATCGCGCGCTGCTTCCGCGACGAGGACCTGCGCGCCGACCGCCAGCTTGAATTCACGCAGGTCGATCTGGAGATGAGCTTCCCTCACCAGGAGACGGTTTTCGCCGTCGTTGAACAGTTTCTTGGGGCAGCGTTTGGCGCGGCGGGCGTCACCTTGCCCACGCCGTTTCCGCGCATCACCTATGACGATTCCATGCGCCAGTTCGGCAGCGACAAGCCTGACCTGCGGCTGCCTGGACTCACCGATGTTCACTCGGCATTCACCGACGCTGCGCTCGCTACGCTGCAAATCGACCCCGCTCTTCCGGTCGTTGCCTTCCGCATTCCCAGCGTGGGCGAGTTGAGCCGCAAGGAGCGCGAAGACAACCATCCGATGTTCGATCTGAAGAAGGGCGCCAAGTTCATTGACGACTTCAAGCGCCTTGCCAAGGGATTTCCTGAGGCCGCGGTCAAGGTGCGCGAACTCGCCGGAGCTGCCGAGGGCGATTTTGTCATCATCGTGGCGGGCGATCCGGCTCACCCGGTAAAGGCCAGCGACACCAAGTTCGAAGGCCGCCTATCCGAGCGCGAGATCAACGTCTACTCCGCCGCCGGAAATTTCCGCACCGAGCTGGCCAAGAAATATGCCGAGCGGCACGGCGCATTTGCTGTCACCGAAACAGCGGTCGCGGATGCCGATCCGCTTGCCGGAAAGAGCGTGGATGGCGCAGCTGCATTCAATCCCATCTGGATCGTCGACTTTCCCATGTTCGAGTACGACCTGGCCGCCGCCAAGTGGATGCCCGCGCACCATCCGTTCACTTCGCCGCACGAGCACGACATGGCGAATCTGCTCACCGATCCGGCCAGCGTCCGGGCGAATTGCTACGATCTGGCCATGAACGGTCTCGAACTTGGGTCAGGCTCGATTCGTATTCATCGCAAAGACATTCAGCAGCAGATTTTTCAGTCGCTCGGCATCAGCGACGAAGAGGCGCGCGCCCGGTTTGGCTTTTTCCTCGACGCGCTTGAATACGGTACGCCGCCGCATGGCGGCATCGCGCTTGGCCTGGATCGCATCGTAATGCTGCTCACCGGCGCGCCCAGCCTGCGCGAAGTGATTGCATTCCCGAAGACGGCCAAGGCGATTGACCTGATGGCTGACGCGCCGACGACTGTCACCGATCAGCAGTTGAAAGAACTGCATATCCGTGTGGCGCTGAAGAGTTGAGATTCTTTTTGCCGTGATCAGAGACGGTCGCAGAACAAAGCGCCCAGCTTACTTTGTGTCGGAGTCGGACGCGTTCTCTGCTTCGCCTTCAACGGAGATGCGCAGGGAGCGGAGAAAGTGGAGATCGTTCGGCGTGAACGGGGCTTCCGCGGCGCCATGGCCCGCATAGACTGCGCCGCCGGCCTCGGCTTCCTTGGCGGAGACCTCGTTCAGGCCGATGGTGGCTTCGAGCATCAGCAGCACATCGAAGCCGTGCTTGCGGATATCCTGCACCACACCGGCGATCTGCTCGCTTTCGATCACCGACTCATGGATCGCCTCACCAAGTTGCTGAATCAGTTCGCGCACACGAGACGTCACAGGTACCTCCAGGAGCGGCGGCCAGCCCAGACGAATTGCGGTCGCGGCGTGGGATTCCTTTACATTACGTCGAGCGCCGTCCGGGAGCAACTGCCAACCGGCAATAATCTCAAAAAAACCGGCTCGGCAAGCGTCGCTGCTACCATCATAACGGAATGAAACCTCAATCGATCGGGCGGGTTTTGGGCACCGGGTTGCGGGTGGCCGGGCGGATGGCGGGCGAGCGCGTGGCCGCCAGCGCAAAGGCTGCCGCGAACACTCCGGGCACCCCCCCAGCTGGCCAAGCCGCCGTCGAAACCCGGGCTGGGGATCGGGCCGCCGGTCAGGCTGCCGGAAAGGCAACCAGGAATGTGGCACGCGGGGTTGGAGGCTTTTTGCGGCCCTTCGGCCGCGTGGGCGGCATCGTCTGGCTTGAAGTTACGGGCGTCTTCTTTTTTCTCTTTGTGATCGTCTTTGGCCGGGCTCTTTGGATGTACAGAGCCAGCTTCGCACAAGGCCCCGATCACCAGAAGTTCCTGGTCTCCGTCCCGCTGCTGCTGGTCTTTCTCTACCTGAGCGTCAGTGCGTTCTGGCGCGCGAACCGCAAGTAGAGCGCCGCGCGGGTCACTCTGCAATCCCTTGTGCAATTTCCGGATTCCGCTTGTGATGAATAACAGCGAGCACGATGATTCTAGAATCCACCACGACGTAATAGATGCTGTAAGGGAATTTGTAGAGCAAAGCGCGGCGTGTGTTTCGGTATATGGCTTGATAGGTAAGAGGACGAGCTTCGATCCGATCCAATCCATTGTTCAACGATTCCAGGAATCGATCTTCAAGGCTGGGATCGATTTTCCTGTACCACGCTCTTATCTTGCTCAGATCCGCGAGCGCTCTCCCGCGAAGCCGAATCGTAAAGCTACCTATCAGAGCAGCGACTGATTCCTGGCTTCGGCGAGACTGACATCGTCTCCTGGGAATTTTTCCAGATCATGCAACCGTTCATCGAGAACGCGGCACTGCCAGTCTGGAATCTCCGCTTCGACTCTCGTCATTGCAGCGAGCGGCGCCTCCAGGCTCTCCCATAGCTCATCGATCAACGTCAGCCGCTCCTGCGTGGAGAGGGCTGCAATTTCGCCTTTGGTCAGAAGTGCCATGCCGCCAGTTTATACCAGAATTCCCTACCCCGCGCTCTTGTCATGCCGCGCCAGCGCCCATACCAGCGCTCCAACGATCCCCAACCCAAAGAGCTTCACAACAAATCCGCTGCCTTGCACCATTCTCACACCCGCCGCTGCGGCGCCCGGCGCGTCAGGTGCCAGACTGCAAGCCCGAGCGCCAGCGCGCCAAGCACGTACGCCATCACGGCGTAATCTCCGGTGTGGATCTTCCAGCCACGGTAAAAGGCAATTCCAGCAGCCACCAGCATGAGGATTCCACGAAATTGTTGCACGACGCGCACCAGCCCTTCTTCGAACCCGCTCAATCCGCGAACGAATTGAGCGCTGCGTTTGACCCGCCGGAACCCAAGTCCCTATCGTTAGTAGAGTAGCGCCGCGCCGCTCAAGAGGAACAGCCATGACCAGCCCCGCCATCGCCCCGCAGCTCAGGAAGACCGCTCTCAACGCCACGCATCGCGCACTCAAGGCCAAGATGGTGGACTTCGGCGGGTGGGATATGCCGGTTGAATATCCTTGCCCCGGTGGAGGATTGATCGCCGAGCACGTTGCTGTCCGCACAGGCGTGGGGCTGTTCGACGTCAGCCACATGGGCGAGATACAGTTTCGCGGGCCGGGTTCGCTGGCGGCTATCCAGCACATCACCATGAACGATGCTTCGCGGCTCCAGGACGGACAGGCTCACTACTCAGCGCTGCTGACGCCCGAGGGTACGTTTGTCGACGACATTCTGGTTCACCGGCTCAGCCCGAACGACTACCTGCTGGTGGTGAACGCAGGGACCAAGGACAAGGACTACGCGTGGATTCGCAAGCAGGTGGGCGGGTTTCCGTCGATCCACATCAGCGACTACTCCGACTACTACTCGCAGCTTGCGCTGCAAGGGCCGCGCGCGCTGGAGACGCTCAAGAAGCTGACCAAGGTCGACCTGGGCGCGATCAGGAACTACTGGTTTGCGTGGGGCACGGTGGCGGGCGTGCCCAACGCGATGATCGCGCGCACCGGCTACTCCGGCGAAGACGGCTTCGAGGTTTACATACCCGCCGACGAGGCAACCACGGTAAAAGTGTGGAACGCGCTGATGGAAGCCGGCGAGGAATTTGGGATTCGGCCATGCGGGCTGGGCGCGCGCAACACGCTGCGGCTGGAGGCGGGCATGAGCCTCTACGGACACGAAATCTCTGAGGAGATTAATGTGTTTGAAGGGGGGCTCGAGCACTGGTTGAAGCTCGACAAGGGCGCGTTTATCGGGCGCGACGCCTTGTTGGCGGTGCAGGCTGCCGGCGGTCCCAAGCGGAAGATTGTGGGTCTGGAGATGATCGATCGTGGGATCGGGCGCGACGGGTACCCTGTGCTGGATCTGGAAGGCCGCGAGATCGGCGTTATTACATCCGGCTCGCCGGCGCCGTTTCTGAAAACCAACATCGCGATGGCGCTGGTGCCTGCGGCCGTGGCGGCGGGCGGCGAAGATGTGCTGGTGCAGGTGCGGGCGAATCAGGTGCGAGCAAAGCAGGTCCCGTTGCCGTTCTATAGACGGATAAAGAAGTGACCCTGTTGGAATCGGGGCCAGAACGCGCTAGACTTCACTTGCCGATGATTGAATCTCTGCACATTGCCGGTTTCAAGCTCTTTCGCGACCTCACGCTGCCGAAGCTGGGACGGATGAACCTGTTTGTGGGGGAAAACAATACTGGGAAGAGCTGCCTACTGGAAGCGGTTGGCTTGTATGCCAGCCGAAATCCTATAGTCGATGTTCTTCAAACTGCTTCCATGCGCAGCGCAGAGCCACTGCGCCCATGGGAAGCTGGTGGCTGGTATGAAGAGGGAATTGCCCTCAAACATCCGGTGATTGATCTATTGTATAGGAGAGAGTCTGCACTTTATCTTCTACATTGCCCGATTGTTATTGAGACAACAATTGGTGATCCTAACTCACTAAATGTGCGTTTCCAACTGCACGATGTCGTTGTCGATGAGGAAGGGCGGCGTCGGTATGTGCCGACGCTTCCGGATCACGTTTCCGTTGGTACTTCGGAACTTGCGATTACGGTATCGAGAGGCCTCAAACAAGTTGCCCTGATAACTCGACAGCATCTTCCTCTTCGTCTTAGCACTGCCGATTTAGGCATGTTGGGCGACGGTCCGGCGCAAATGTTTGTCCATCTGCCTGCAAGCGGCTTCAGTGACGAGAAAGCCGCGTCCCTATGGGATCAGCTCATCCAAGGTCCAGACCAAGAGCGTGTTCTCTACTGGATGAGCTTGATTGATTCGCGCATTCAGGATTTGGATTACATTGCGGGGAGAGGCACATCGCGCATTCCTATACTTAAGGTTCAAGGTGAAGGCCGGATTCCTCTCACGTCTATGGGCGACGGGCTGCGCCGTATGTTCCACATCGGCTTGGCTGCAGCAACGGCATCCAAGGGCATACTGCTGATCGACGAATTCGAGAATGGTCTCCATTGGAGGGTTCAGCGGGAGCTTTGGGCCGCATTAGCCAGAGTGGCGCAGGCGTTTGAAGTCCAGATTTTTGCCACTACCCACAGCCGCGATTGCATTGGCGGATTCGTCTCGGCAAGCAAGGAGTCGGGCATAGAAGATGCAAAACTCTATCGGCTTGAGCGTGAAGGGGACGAAATCTACGCGGTGGATTTGGCTCTCATCAACGTTGAGGATGCCTTGGAACTGAATGGGGAAGTTCGCTAGGCATGGCCACGCCGCCCATGCAACCATCTCTGCCGAAATGTGACTTTTTGTTGCTTGTTGAGGGTCCAAGTGACCGGCATGCCGTTTCACATCTTTTCAAGCTTGTGAACAGAGCGGAGCCGCCGTTCGAGATTCTCGATTGTGGCGGCGATGATGGGGTGCTAAGAAACCTATCTTCCCGGCTGGCCGATGCTAATCTTCGGCAGAAAATCGTGGGGCTGATTCTTGATACCGACATCGAAAAATCTACCGAAGAAAATGCGATTCAGAGACGTTGGGTAGAACTTAAGGGAAAGATTGGAGCGGGGTACAATCTTCCCAGCGACTTTCCCGAGACGGGTCTCATCATCGATCCACTGCCCGGACGAAAGGCCAAAGGAGCCCTGCCCCGCATCGGTGCGTGGCTCATGCCAAACAACAGAGCTTTCGGCATGTTTGAGGACCTGTTGATGGAATCGCTGCGGGCCGAAGAGAAGGACTACACATCCAGGGTTGTGATGCAAGCAAAGACTGACGGCATAGCCACCTATAGCGAGAGTCATTTATCGAAGGCTGTCGTTCGCACATACATGGCGTGGCAGGAGCCGCCGGATTTGCCACATCTGAGTCTGGCTATCCAAGAGGGCCACTTCCAGAACATAGAGACGGCCTGTGCGCAATTTCTCGATTGGCTTGGACGCCTCTTCGTTCCCTTGACGCGCTAGCCGATCACCCAGCGCCAGTCGTCACACCTGCATCACTTCGGCTTCTTTTTTGCGGGAAAGCTCTTCCATCTTGCGGATCTCTTCGTCGGTCATCTTCTGGACTTCTTCCATGGCGCGCTTCTCTTCGTCTTCGCTGATCTTCTTGTCCTTGGCCATCTTCTTGAGGGCGTCATTGCCGTCGCGGCGGACATTGCGGACTGCGGTGCGATGCTCTTCGAGCACCTTGTTGAGGTGCTTGCATACGTCGCGGCGGCGCTCCTCGGTCATGGCCGGAACGGGGATGCGGATCACCTTGCCGTCGGATTGAGGATTGAAGCCGAGATCGGCGATCTGGATGGCCTTCTCGATATCTTTCAGGACGGTCGGGTCCCAGGGCGAGATCAGAATCGATTGCGCATCGGGCGTGGAAACCTGCCCCAGTTGGTTGATGGGCATGTGCGTGCCGTAACACTCGACCTTCACCTGGTCGAGCATGTGTACGCTGGCCCGGCCGGTGCGGGTGGAGGCCAGATTGGCCTGGAATGTGGCTACTGCCTGGTCCATGCGCCGCTTCAGGTCGCTGGAGAGTTCTTTGAGCGCCGGATTGCTGTCCATGAATGATGCCATTGGTTTCGTCCTCGATTCATCCAAAACACTATATTAACGAATCGGGCGGGGCGCAAAGACTCCCTTCCGTGGTGCTCGCCCAGAGCCCGTATCTTCTACGACACCACAGTCAACCCAGTCGACGCGGCCTGTTCGTGGGCGTGGTAGCTGGAGCGGACCAGCGGGCCGGACTCGACGTGGCGGAAACCCATCTTGAGCGCGTCGGTCTTGAGCTCGGCAAACTCGCGCGGGGTGTAGAGGCGGGCCATGGGCAGGTGATCGCGCGAGGGTCGCAGATATTGGCCGATGGTGAGGATGTCGCAGTGGACGGCGGCAAGATTGCGGAAGACTTCGAGCAACTCGCTGGTCTCTTCGCCCAGGCCGACCATCACTCCGGATTTGGTGATGCCGGCGGGGTTTAACTCTTTTGCGTAGCGCAACAGATCCAGAGAACGCTCGTAGCGCGCGCCGGAGCGGACAACGCGATAGAGACGCGGAACCGACTCGATGTTGTGGTTGAGCACCTCGGGACGGGCGTCGACGACAATGCGGATCGCCTGCTGGTTGCCCTGGAAGTCGGGGATGAGCACCTCGGCGCGGCAGCCTGGGGCCTGGCGGCGAATCTCCGCTATGACTTGAGCAAAGGCGCGCGCTCCGCCGACTAGATCGTCGTCGCGATTGACGCTGGTGATTACGGCATGTTGTAGGCCCAGCGTGGCCACGGCCTCAGCGACGCGGCGCGGCTCGTCGAAGTCGATCGGCTGGGGGCGGCCTTTGGGGACGGCGCAGAATCCGCAACGGCGGGTGCACAGATTGCCCAGCATCATGAAGGTCGCGGTCTTGTGGCGCCAGCACTCGCCGATGTTGGGGCACTGGGCGCTCTCGCAGACGGTGTGCAGGCCGAGGGAGCGCGCCAGGCGCTTCAGGTCGTGGTAGTTCTCGCCAACGGGAGCGCGGGCCTTGAGCCACTCGGGTTTGGGAGCGGGAGCTTTTCGCGCAGCGGAGATCTGGACGAGTTCCAACACGCTCTTATTGTACTGGCAGGCAGGCGTCTCATTGTACTGGCAGGCAGGCGTCTCAAAAAAATGCAGCAAGTTAGCTCCCGCTGAAGCGGGGATAGCGAGTTAGCAGGTTAGCGGCGGTATCAAAGGACGCAGATTCTTCCCTCACACCGTTGGCAACGCTCTGACATAAGGCTGCTTTAGAGACATTCGCCACTCGCTTGTTAGAATCGCGCAGGAAGATCAAGCGGGAGGAATCTGGAATGAAGGCTCATTTGCTGATGATTGGCAGCGCAATTGTCGTTGGGTTGCTGGCGCCTCACACCGCGGTAGCCTTGCAGTCCTCGTATCAGCCTGCCACGCCGCAGCCCGCGCAGCCCGTTGCCGGAGCACTCGATCCGCATCCAATCGTGGCCCTTACGTTTGACGATTTGCCCGCCGCAGGCAGCCTGCCGCCGGGCCAGAACCGGACCAAAATCGCCACCGCGCTTGCCGCCGAGCTCAAGGCCAACCACCTGGAAGGAACTTACGGCTTTGTCAACGCAATCAAACTTGAAAACGATCCCGATGCTCAGCAGTCTTTGCATATCTGGGTAGACGCGGGCATGAACCTGGGCAATCACACCTGGTCGCATATGTCGCTGACAGGCAACACGGTGGAGGACTACGAGCGCGAGATCGCCCGCGACGAAACGGCCTTGGCGCAGTATGCGGGCGAGCGCGACTGGCACTGGTTCCGCTTTCCCTTCCTGACGGAGGGTGAGACGCTGGAGAAACGCCACGCGGTGCGGAGCTATCTTCGCGAGCATGGCTACCGGGTTGCACAGGTCACGCTCGATTTTGAAGACTACGCCTGGAACGACGCCTACGCGCGATGCTCAGCCAAGCCTGACGACGCTGCCATTGCATGGCTTCGCCAAAGCTATCTTGAGAGTGCTTCGGAATACATCCGGCAGGAGCGTGAGGAGGAGCGCATCGTCTTCGGTCACGAGATTCCCAACGTGATGCTGCTGCATGGCACGGCATTCACAACGCTCATGCTGCCCGACCTTATCGATCTGCTGCGCAAGGAGGGGTTCCGTTTTGATCCCCTGGCGAAAGTGGAGCAGGATCGCGCCTATGCACAGGATCCCGACGTTGCGCTCGAGTACGGCGACACGCTTTCCGAGAAGTGGATGAACGCGCGCCATTTGAACGATCCGCCGGTCAAGCCGAAGCCGTTCGAGAAGTTGAAGAATCTTTGCCAGTGACCTTGTCATGGTGCGGCAGCCATTTGACCATGAAGGCAACCGAAATGATTGGAGACGGCAAATACCGCACCTCTTGTCGGTTTCTGGTGGCAACCTAGCGCAGCCGCTCGCGGACCTCGGGGCGGACCAGATAGAGAAAGAACACCAGGTTCAGCAGGCCCTGGACCAGCGCCGCGCCCTGATGGACGCTCGAAAAGATCCACAGGTTGTAGACCACCAGCAGTAGAACCGCGGCCAGCGCCAGCGCCCATGCCCAGCGAAACAGCATCAGAAGGCCGCCGCTCGCTGTGAAAAACGCGGCTGAAAAAACCAAATACAGCGGCGGATAGTGCGCGCCGTTGACAACGCCGAATACGATGACGCCGGCCAGCACCAGCAGGTAGAGGCTGATGGCCGCCAATCCCGGCAGGGGCAGCAGTTCCTTCCGCGGCAAGGAGCCAGGAGCTGGGGGTTGGGCGGTGGTTTTTTCGACTGCCGGCGATTCAGCCGCGCCGTTGTTAGTCTCGTCCGTCATAGGAACCACTTGCAAAATTACCTTCAGGCTATAGATTGTGTCAGGGCACGACTTCAGTCGTGCCACAAACAGCCAATTTAGATTCCGGCTTTAGCCGCTGCGGAATTGTAAATAACTGAAAACAAAACCGCAGGGGCTAAAGCCGAACATGGTTCTATTGCCCTTCCGGCACGACTGAAGTCGTGCCCTGACACATCTTGCATTCTCAATTGAATCTTGCAAGAGGATCATAGGGTGTGGAGATAGGCCAGCAGATCGCTTAGCTGGCCGTCCGTCAGCTGCGTGCCGGGCATCATGTTGCGCCCGTGGATGATCACGTAGGTCATGCGCTCGTCGGTGGGCGGCGCGCCGGAGGGCATGGAATTAATCTTGGTCAGCGCCTGCAAGCCAGGGCCATTCAAGGGATGCGTGGTCGTCGGATAATGGCAGCGTGCGCATTTCTGGCGATAGACCTGCGCGCCGCTCGCTTCCTCGACGGTGAATTGAGATTCAGGTTTTGACGGCGGCAACGAGCGGCAGCCGACCAGCGCGGAGGCAAGGCCGATGGCAAGGGAAAAAATCCCTACAGAACCGGCAAGAGAATGAGTGCTCATTTGCTTTTCGATGATACAGGTTTATTCCGCCGCGGCGATGGCCTCGGCAATGCGCTCGATGGCCTGCGCCTCGGCCTCGCTACCGGGGCGGCGGCCGTTCACCAGAATTGAAAACGCCAGCGTCTTGCCGCTGGCCGCGGTCAAATATCCTGAGAGCGCGTTCACTCCATTCAGCGTGCCAGTCTTGGCCGACAGCTTGCCTTTGAGGGGCGAGTTTCTGAAGTGCGCAGCCAGCGTGCCGTCCACTCCCGCCACGGGAAGCGTATCGCGCCAACCGGGGCCCCATGTCTGGCGCGAGGCATATGCCAGCAACTGCGTGATCGCCCGCGGTGCGATACGGTCTTCAGGACTCATGCCCGACCCGTCGTAAAAGAAAAAATCTCCGTCTGCGACGCCCGCTCCGACCAGAAACTGGCGAACAACGCGAGTGCCCTGGGCAAAGCTCCCGTCGGTTCCATAAACCTTTCCCAGGAGCCGCAGCAGCAGCTCGGCGTGCAAATTCTCACTCACCTTGTTGATGACTTTGACATCCTCTGCGACCGGCGGGGAGGTGCGCATGGCCAGCACTCTGCGGCCTTCGAGCGGCGCCGCGACCACGGACGGCTCGGAGCGGGTTAATACGATTGGCTGCGCGCGTTCGGCGGCAAAATCACCGGTTCCAAGCGGGTATTTGTGACGCGAGGTCGTAGTGCCCGCGATGGTGACGCCACGTCTCATGAGCGCGTCTTTGAATGCGGCGGCGATGAACTCCGCGGGATCCTCGACTGCGATCGCAACATGGATTCCTTCGGTGGGCGCGGTGCCCCAGGCCCGCACCAGCATGGAGCCAGGACGGCGGTCCACGCCTGGTTGTGCCGCCTGACCGGGGACGGCGATCGTCATCGAATTGTCGAGAGTGAAGTAGTCGACTTTCGGCGTCCATTCGGCGTCGGTCGTTGCTCCCACGGGCGGAGCGGGCGCAGTGGCGGGCGTTCCGGCCGGACCGCCTGCGTTGGCAGGCGGCGCGGCTTGGGCAGGCGAGTTTGGCGAAGCAGCAATCGTCAACTCGGCCGCATTCTCATTGAAGGTGAGCGCGGAAACGGGCGCGCCGTAACCCCATTGCAGATCGTCCCATGACCATCCCTGTCCGTAAGGCTCGTCGAGGTAAAAGCTGTCGTCCCCCACCAGGTTGCCGTCCACGGTCCGCACGCCGGCTTGTTCCACCTCTTCGGCCAGCAGATCGAGAATGTCCATTGCCTTCAGAGTCGGAGCCGGCTCGCCCGGTTCGGATGCAGGATTTGCGGTGGGTGGGTTTGTCGCGGGTGGATTTGCTTCCGGCGCCCGATACGGGTATCGCCGCGCACTGATGGTCGGATCGCCGGAGCCGAGCAGGATCAGGTCGCCGTGCAACACGCCGCCGCTGTCGACGTCGCCGCCCGCCACGGCATAGGTCGTCCAGCGCAGCGAATCGACGGGCAGCAGCGCAAAGGCCGCCGCCGTTGTGAGCAGCTTGGCGTTCGAAGCGGGAATGAATAGCCTTCCCTCGTTCAATCCATACAGCGCCTGACCATCGAGCGTGGTAACGCTGATGCCAAACTCCGCGTGACTCAGCGCCGGCTCGGCTAGAATCGCATTGATCCGGTCGGATAGCGGTCCCTTTGCGGGAGCCGTGCGCGCGGCGGTTTTCGCGGGAGTGTGCGCGCCCGGCCTGCCGCTGGTTTGCGCATTTGCCTGGGTAATGAGTCCAGCAGAAAGAAGCAGAACCGCAGCCGATCGAAGCGCCGGAATTCGCCAAAGGAATTTCATGGAGGGAGTTTAACAGGATGAGGACTGAACTTTCACCAGGATCTACCCGAGGACGCATTTCCCGCTAGCGGAGGACGTAGGATCGAAACAGCATCCGTTCGGTAATGATGACACGGTGCACGCGCGGTAGCTCATTCAGCATTATCCTTGGCGAAATTACGCCCTTAGAGTAAGTCAGGCTCCCTTTAGCTTCAATTGTGCTGGCACCTCTGGGGCGATTCTCTCTGCCTTGCATACGCGCAAATAGCTCTCCCAATCAGCAATGTCGCAGGCTTTACGGGTGGGCCGAGGGTTAACCATGTTCAGCTTGACCGTCCCTTTCATTCCTATAGTTGCTATAAATGGCTCCCCGCGATGGGCTTTGAGCAGACGATTGATTGCCGCCCTCGCGGTTTTAAATGCTTGGGCACGCACAACACCGTTGTAGTTGTTATTACTGAATGCGAAAACTGTCGTCCGCCCCAGAGCAATTGCTGCCATATGAGGAAAGGATTTCATAAAAAGTTTGTCGCTCGTGAGGACCAACAGGTTTCTTTTTCCGCATTCGTAAAAGATCCACGGATCGCGTTCCGCGGGGACATAGACGTCATCATGCACAATTATGTCCACACCCGCATCCCGCAATCGTCTCGGCAATTCGACAGAGCCAAGATTTCGATCTATGAAGAAGCGATGGCTACGCTGCTTTCGCTGTTTCGAAGTATTTGACAGCCTCTTTGATGGCACCGACGCTCACGCGGTAATCCCGAGCCAACAGAGCTAAGGATTCACCGCTCTTCTTCCTTTTGGAAATGACTTCTGCAGCGATTCCAGTCCCCTTGATTACAGGCCTTCCAGCTGACAGTTGGGGATCAATCACGATTTGGCCCTCGCCTCGTGCGCGATCAGCTCTTCCCTTCAACGGTTTAAACCTCAGAGGCATCTGCTGAGAATCAAACTCCATCCTTGATAGAAACTTATTCATCACAGCCTTTAGACCGTATTGGCGATGCTTCGTCAGGTTCAACATCTGACCCAACTGTTTGATAATGACCTGTTTCCCAAACATAAAGAAGTCCATTCCAAGTAACGGGTATCGCGCATTTGGCCTTTCTAGACGAAGCGACTCAACCACTACCCTAATGTCGTCAGGCCTGACTCCCTTGCTTTTAATGGCCATCAAAACGTGAACAGACGCAATATCGAAGAATGACAAGAGATCTTGGGAAGCAGGCTGCAAGAAGGGACGAAACGTACGCAAGTTCGGCTGCACTCCCCAAGTGGTCCCTAGGAACCAAGAGCGCAAAGTCGACTCAGGCAGACCCAAATAGCGAGCTGTTTCTCCAAAGGAATAACGCGGCATACCGCGAGCATCGAGCTCGCCGAGATACGCCTCCACTCTGTTAATTTTTGCGGTCATCCATGCTTCCCATCGACACACTTGGCATTTCGTCCGATTTACGATTGATACAGCATATGATTGACTCGGCGCAGTTGGTGGCCGCTTACTTTTTCCAGGCCATTGTAGGCCGGGTACTCATGAGTGTAAACATTCAAGCCAGGAATGGGAAAATGTGAATGTGAATCCTCGTTTGGAGTCAGGCTGGAAACTGCGCACACGCACGCTTGAACTCGGCCTCCGCACGCTCATCATGGGCGTGGTGAACATTACGCCGGACTCATTCAGCGATGGTGGGCTTTTTCTCGATCCGGAAGCCGCTGTTGCGCACGGGCTGCAACTGCTGGAGGAGGGCGCGGACATTCTCGACCTGGGCGCGGAGAGTACGCGGCCAGGTTCGCGCGCGGGCGGTACTGCCGGCTCGCCTGCCGTGAGCGCCGACGAGGAACAGGCTCGGCTGCTGCCGGTGCTCGAAGGCATTCTGGCTGCACGGCCGGATTCGGTGATTTCTGTCGACACCTATAAAGCTGCAACAGCGCGGGCGGTACTCGCTGCGGGCGCGGAGATCGTCAACGACGTGAGCGGGCTTCTGTGGGATGCGGAGATCGCGGCGGTGTGCGCCGAAACCAAATGCGGCGTAGTTCTGATGCACACGCGCGGGCGTCCTGACGAGTGGCGCAGCCTGCCGGCCCTCGCGCCCGACGAAGTGATGGACACGGTGCGTGCCGGTCTGGCGGCGAGCCTGGCGGCGGCTGCCCAAGCGGGGATTGCGGAGGAGTCGGTTGTGCTCGATCCGGGATATGGATTCGGCAAGCGATTCAATGAGAACTATGCGTTGCTGGCGCGGCAGGATGAATTGCTCACGCTGGGCCGGCCGCTGCTCGCGGGGGTGAGCCGGAAGTCGTTTCTGGGGCACACGCTGGCGGCTTTGCGCAGAGGGCAAGCCGCGCCTGCGGCGGACCGCGAGACGGCCAGCATTGCGGCGATGGTCGCCGCCATTCTTCACGGAGCGTCGATCGTGCGCGTCCACGAGGTGCGGGCGGCGGTGGAGGCGGCGGCGATCGCGGATGCGGTTGTGGCTTTCAGAGCTGGGACGAGTTCGTCGTGACTTCCCACCCATTTCGCAAAAGCGCGAAATGGATGGGGCACCCTGCGGTCTGTTGTACCTTCCACCCGCTTCATGGCCGAAGAGGGTCGTGATCAGCCGAAGAACGGCAGGCCGGCCAGCGCCATGGCGACCTCTTCCTCGGGGTAGTCGTAGTTTTCGAGTTGGCCGGCCTGGTAGGCGATGTAGGACTGCATGTCGAAGTGTCCATGACCGCTGAGGCCGAAGAGGATGGTCCTCTGCTTCCCTTCTTCCTTGGCGGCGAGGGCTTCGCGGATGGCGATGGCGATGGCGTGGTTGGCTTCGGGCGCGGGAATGATGCCCTCGGCGCGGGCGAACTGAATGCCTGCGGCAAACGCGTCAAGTTGTTGAACGGAAGTGGCTTCGATCAATCCCAGGTCCATCACGTGCGACACCAGCGGACCCATGCCGTGGTAGCGCAGACCGCCGGCGTGAATTCCCGGAGGCATGAAGGAGCTGCCCAGAGTGTACATTTTGACCAACGGGGTCAGGTGGGCGGTGTCGCCGAAATCGTAGGTGAAGCGGCCCTTGGTGAGGCTGGGGCAGGCTGCGGGTTCGACGGCGACGATGCGGGCGTGGCTCTGCCCCTTGAGATTGCGGCCGATATAGGGCATCGCCAGGCCGGCAAAGTTCGATCCGCCGCCGGTGCAGCCGATGATAGTGTCCGGCTCGTCGTCGGCAAGCGCCATCTGCTCAATGGTTTCAAGGCCGATCACGGTCTGGTGCAGGAGCACGTGATTGAGCACGCTGCCGAGGGCGTACTTGGTGTCGGGGTCTTTGGCGGCGACTTCGACGGCTTCTGAAATTGCAATGCCGAGCGATCCATTCGAGTCGGGATGTTGCAAGAGAATGGCGCGGCCGGACTCGGTCTCGATGCTGGGGCTGGCGGTCACGGAGGCGCCGTAGGTCTCCATCATGGCGCGGCGGTAGGGCTTCTGGTCGTAGCTGACGCGGACCATAAACACTTTGCATTCAAGGCCGAAGAAGGCGCAGGCCATGGCCAGGGACGAGCCCCACTGGCCGGCGCCAGTCTCGGTGGAGAGGCGCTTGGTGCCTTCCATCTTGTTGTAGTAGGCCTGGGGAACGGCGGTGTTGGGCTTGTGCGAGCCGGCGGGGCTGACCCCTTCGTATTTGTAGTAAATATGGGCGGGCGTATCGAGGGCCTGCTCGAGGCGGCGGGCGCGAAAGAGCGGCGATGGACGCCACTGCGCGTAGACCTGGCGCACCGGGCCGGGAATCTCGATCTCGCGCTCCTGGCTGACCTCCTGCAGGATGAGGGCCATGGGAAACAGCGGGGCGAGATCGTCGGGGCCGAGGGGCTGGTGCGTGCCGGGATGGAGCGGCGGCGCCATGGGCTTGGGCAGGTCGGCGGCAATGTTGTACCAGGCTTGAGGGATGCGGGTTGGCGGCAGGTTGTATTGGATGGTTTCCATGGGCGAAATTCTATCAGCGATGAAGGTCGTTTGGCCGTGACGGCGCGGAAATTGAAGGAGAGACCGTTTGACGCGGTGGTCCAAAGTGAGCAGACGTTGGCGAGAGATACGTTCAAGATGAAGGTTCGTGAAGAGGCGACTCGGTCATTGCAAAGGCTGGTTGGCTTCCATTAAGACGTCCGGAAGGCGCGAACCCAATGGCCGCAAACGAGATTCTGCAAGAAGCGAAAAAGCTCCACAAGGTGAGTGACAGCCTCGAAGTATTGGCCGCGCAAACGACGCCGATCTCGGAGGCGCTCTCGATTCTTTCGGGAAGCATTCGCGGCTCCGCCACGCTGCTGGAAATTCTGGTTGCGTTGAAGATGACGCCGAAGCCGGGGTTCGATCCGGGAATCAACTGAGGACGGAGATCGGGGGACAGTTGGCGGAGTTCAGTTGGCATTCTTCAAGATTGAAGCCGGGTTTTTGCCTATGTAGCCACGCCTAGCGGCGCCGGCCGATCAACCGCAACCTCACTCACCGCTCAAGAAGGGAAGTCGTCATGAAGAAGGAGAGCCGGATAGAACGGGCAAAAGAGATCATCGCCAGCGTGAAAAGGGAGATGGACAAGCCGCGGCTGACGGCGTCTGTCCGCGACGGCGAGAGGCGCATGAGCATGCGGGCCGCCAGGGGTCTTGCGTGTGCTAGCGGTGTGGGAGAGAAGAACTTGAATGTTGTTAGCTGACGCCGACTTTGTACCTTGGCCAGAGGGGGCGCATTGCATCATGGTCGATGATGGGCTCGCCGTCGCACTCGACTTCGATAACAGTGGCGGGTTGGTCGGGGGCTTGGAGCGGGAGCCCGGTTAGACGGAGGGCGAATTCGTCCTGGGTGAAGGGGATGGACTGGCCCGTCTTGAGGATGCGGGCGGAGAGGACTTTGGGCTTGAGGCCGCCGATTCCGATGACGGCTTCGGGCTGGAAGAAGCTTAACCATTCTGCCGCCGGGGTGTGGCCGGGCCAGAACTGCTGGTGGATGTAGAGGGTGTTGCCGCGGCGGGTGTAGTTGGCGTTGGTGTTCCAGCCGAAGCTGCCGCGCTCGGTCTCGTAGATGGCCTTGCCGTTGGTCGAGAGCCACTGGCCGACGGCTTCAAGAACGGTTACCGATTCTTCCGGAATGGACCCGTCGGGTTTGGGCCCTATGTTGAGAAGGTAGTTGCCGCCTCCTCGGGCGCAGGTGGCCAGGTTGCTCACCACGGTCTTGGGCGTCTTCCAGGCGTCGTCGAAGCGATTGAATCCCCAGCTATCGTTGAGGGTCATGCAGGTTTCCCATGCGCGCCCCACGTTTTCGGCGCGGATCTCCTGCTCTGGCGTGGCGAAGTCGCCTTCGAGGCCGTTGCGGTTGTTGACGATGATTTCCGGCTGCAGTTCGAAGACCATCTGGTTCATGCGCTCCGACTCCCACTGGGCGGCGGCGAGTGGCCAACTGACGTCGTACCAGAGCACGTCGATCTTGCCGTAGCTGGTCATGAGCTCGCGGATGAGGCCGTGGGTGTACTCGACAAAACGCTTGCGGGCGGCTTCGTCGGTTTTGCAGAGGGCGCCGTCGGGATGGTGCCAGTCCATGAGGGAGTAATAGAAGCCGACGCGGAGGCCCTCGGCGCGCGCGGCATCGACAAACTCGCGGACCAGGTCGCGGCCGGGACCCTGCTTGGGGGCGCAGTAGTCGGTGAGCTTGGTGTCCCAGTGGCAAAAGCCCTCGTGATGCTTGGTGGTCATGACCATGTACTTCTGGCCGGCTCGCTTGGCAAGCTTGGCCCACTCGCGGGCGGCGTTGGGTTTGGGCGTGAAGTGCTTGGCAAGCAACTCGTATTGAGGGATGGGAATGCCTTCGACTTCCTTGGCCCACTCATGCTGGCCGATGACGCTGTAGAGGCCCCAATGGATGAACATGCCGAATTTTGCCTGATGCCACCAGGCCATGCGGGCTGCGCGGGTGGCGGCTTGAGCCGCGTCGGCAGGCGCTGGCGTGGATTGTACGCCGGTGGGCGGATGGGCGGGCAGTGCTTCGGCATTTGCCGCAGCGATGGCCAGGGCTCCGGCTGCGCCGAGCTGCTTCAGAAACGAGCGTCTTGAGCTTTCGTTCATGTCCATGGTGGGCCTCGAAGCGCTGAATGAGCAGCTAGATTTGCAGGCAGATTCGCGCCGAAGAAAATATAGCAGTCGCGAGGCATGTGCGGCGCAATCCAGACTGGGCTGAGCGGGCTTAAGGGCGCACGATGTCGGGCGGCCCGGAGATTGCCGGGACGTATCGCGTGGTCAATCACGATGCGCTGGCGAAGCCGGTTTCGGTTTAGCGGTGATGTCCGCTGCCGCCGAAATGGTGGCCACCGCCGCTTCCGCCAGAGTGCTTTCCACCTGAGAATTTGGGGGCGTGGCCGCCGCCGAAGGATCTTTCGGATTCGCGATGGCCGCCAAATAAGTGAAAGCCGCCGGAATGTTCCAGCTTGGAAGCGCGTTCGGCAAAACCGCGGCCGTGGGGGGCTGTGTACGCGCGTTCACCTAAGTAGGAACGCTGGCCGAAATCGCTGCGCGGCACGGCTGCGTATGGCGTGGCCGGTCTAACGGCATATTCCGGTCTTGAGTTGCCGTAAAAGCTTGGATCATAGCCGCCGGGCCGCCCGTAGGGTTGAGGCCGTCCGGGCATGGCGATTTGAGGCTGGCGATTGTAGGCGTAGGTCCTGTTTTCGTAGGTCTGGGGAGCGGGACGGGCGTAACTATTTTGCGGCGGAGCGTAGGGACGGTAGGGTGCCGGCGACTCGCGGCGTTGCGCGTAGTAGCCGTTGCCCGCGCGGGAGTAGCCTTCCTGGGCGCGGCTGTAACCCCCTTGTAGCCCGGATGGGCCGGCGCGCGAATAGGCGGACATGCCGTTGCGCGACCCACCCCAGTGAGCGACTGAGGTGCTGTGCGAAGTGTAGTTGGAATGGTTGAAGAGAACCGATTGAGTGAGCCAGTTGAGCACCCATCCCATCCAGCCGAAGCTGGTGTGATTGAAGGCGCCCATGGCAGTTCCGGAACCGTAGCGGAGGCCTGTGCCAAGGACGGAACCGATGGCGCCGATGAGCGAGAAACCCGGATAGGGCGAAACGGGCTGGCCGTAAACGTCCCACGGGTTATAGGCAGGGACGTATACGGTCTGGGGGTTGGGCGGAGCGAGCTGGATGTAGCCCTGATCGTAGGTGACCGCTTCCTGCGGGGAGTTTTGCAGGGTCCCGGCGGCTTGAGCGCGCTGACGCATCACCTGTACCGTCTGGAGCAGATCCTGAGGCTGGTTGTAGTAGGCGTTGCCGAGATCGGTGGTCCACTGGAGATCGCGGTCCATCATGGCCAGAACCTGCGGGAACGCGGTGAGCGCCTTGACGCTGGGGTCCCAGTTGGTCTGCGCGTCGGCTCCGGCGGCGATCTGGTCGAGGGACGCCCATGGCTGAGACTGCAGCCAGTGGTCGGCGGCGATTATCTGTGCAGGGTACGTGGCCCCGGCAAGTATCTGGGCCACAAGCGTGTCGGGATAGAGAGCGATGGGGGCTACCAGCTGTTCCAACTGATCGGGATTGAAGGGCTGCTGCTGGAGTTCAGATGGCGAGTAGTCCGGCTGAGAATAGGGCTGCTGCGGATAGGCTGGGGCGTATTCAGGAGCGGGCCCCGGATAAGTTTGCTGAGGATAGGGTTGCTGGGCGTAGGGCCGCGGCTGAGTGTAACCGTATTGGCCATAGGCGGGCTGGGCGTAGCCCGGTTGCGGATTCAGCGCGTACTGACTTGCGTAGGGGCTGGGCTGGGCGTATTGAGAATAACCGTATTGCGGGTATTGGGCCCATGGCTGCTGGGCGAAGAGAGTTCCCTGGGCAAGCGGCAGCAGGATGGACACCAAGGCGGCGAAGGATGCGCGCAGGAAGGTCGGGGATGTCATATTTCCCTTTCAGAGGCCCCAATGGGATCGCCCCGAGGCGAAATGCGGTCCCAGACCAGAGAACACATTCATCGGAGACCCGGTTTGGCGGGTTTAGTTGCGGGGGAAGGCCGGTTTAGCGCGAAAGACTTCATTTTTCGTTGCGGGATCAGAGATGCGGCCAGGGTTTATCATCGGAGATGGTGCAGGCAGGGGTCGTCTGCGGCTAAGGGCGGAGCGAGAGATACAGGTACCTCTCGAGGAAAGCACAAATGCAGGTCCTTCGACTCCGCTGAAGAACGCTTCGCTCAGGATGACGGCTTGTGTTTAGTCGCTGAGGATGACCAATCTAACTTCTTGATGAAAATCCATGGATTCACGCCAGAATCGGGAACGAACATGCGAGCAAAGACGGCTGTAGTACTGGGCGCCCAGTGGGGCGACGAGGGCAAGGGCAAGATTGTGGACGTGCTGAGCGAGCGGTTCGCCGCAGTGGCGCGGTACGCGGGCGGGCATAACGCCGGGCACACGGTGATCATCGGCGGGCAGAGGTTTGTGCTGCAACTGATCCCTTGCGGAGTGCTGCGGCCGGGGTGCAAGGGCATCATCGGCAATGGGGTGGTGCTGGACCCGGTGGCGTTTTTGAGCGAAGTAGCCAAGCTGCGCAAGCTGGACGTTGCCGTGGATGAGCGGCTGTTTGTGTCCAACCGGGCGCAGGTGATTCTGCCTTATCACCGGATGATCGAACTGGCGGCGGAGATGGCGCCGGGGCGGCAGAAGATTGGGACGACCAGCAAGGGGATCGGGCCGGCTTACGAGGACAAGATGGCGCGGAGCGGATTGCGCGTCGTGGACCTGCTGCGGCCGGAATTGCTGAAGACGCACATCGAAGAAGCCTGTGCGGAGAAGAACGCCATCGTGAAGGCTCTGTTTGGGGCCGGGACCGCGACTCTCGACCCGGCAAAGATGTATGAGGAGTACGAGATGGCGGCGGAGCAGGTGAGGCCGTTTGTGGCGGATACGGGGCGGCTGCTGAATGAAATTCTGGCGGCTGGCGGGAGCGTGATGTTCGAGGGCGCGCAGGGAACGATGCTGGACATCGACCACGGGACCTATCCGTTTGTGACTTCGTCGTCGGCCACGGCGGGCGGAGCGGCGACGGGGACTGGCGTGGGTCCGACGGCTATCGGCACGGTGATCTCGGTGACCAAGGCTTATGTGACGCGAGTGGGCGAAGGGCCGTTTCCGACGGAGATTCACGACGCTGTGGGCGAGGAGCTGCGGGCGCGCGGAAACGAGTATGGAGCGGTGACCGGGCGGCCGCGGCGTTGCGGCTGGCTGGATATTCCGCTGCTGCGCTACTCGAACCAGGTGAACGGCGCGGAGTGGCTGGTGGTGACCAAGCTGGACGTTCTGGATGCCCTGGAGGAGATTCCCATCTGCGTGGGATACGAGATCGGCGGCAAGGTGACGGACGAAATTCCGGCGGACGTGCAGGGGCTGGAGCAGATCAAGCCGCGCTACGCGACGCTGAAGGGTTGGCGGGTGTCGACCGAAGGAATCAAGGAGTTCGACAAACTGCCGGCGGCGGCGAAGGAGTATCTGCGCTTTCAGGAGCGGGAGAGCGGGGCGCGCATCGGGATGGTTTCAACGGGGCCTGATCGCGACCAGACGATGGTGCTGCCGGAATTTGCGGCGGCGCTGGACGAAATTCACAGGTAGGCGTTTCTTCACAGGTAGACCTGAGAGACGGAACGGCGATCGTCGACGGTTCGACAAGTCCCGCGGTTTCGCCGCTCAGGTGAGAGAGAAACTGAATCTATGGTTAGCTTTATGGTTCGTATGAAGTTTGCCGCGGAAGATCGCGTCGATGTGGTGGAAACTCTGCGTTTGCTGGCGGCGGCTTCGCGCCAGGAACCGGGGTGCGTGAGCTACATTCCGCACTATCTTGCGGACGATCCCGACACGGTGCTCATCTACGAGCAGTACCGGGACGACAGTGCGCAGGCCGCACACCGGGCGTCGGAGCATTTCAAAAAGCACGCGGTCGGGGGCCTGTTCCAGAAGATGCGGGAGCGCAGCGTGGAGAACCTGGTTGCTGTCGATTGAGTCGCGGCGCGCGTCTAACCGGCGGAAGTCTCCCTGAGATTGGTTTTCAGGAGCCGGCGATTCACGCGGTAGCAGGCCTCTTGGAAACCGATTGACCATTGCGTATGTTCGGGGCTACTATCCGATACGCCAATGCTTGGTACTGCGACCATCCCTTCGATTCCCATTGTCAGGCGCCTATTGCCTGGTTTGACACTGATCGCTGTGCTGATGCTGTCAGTATGCGCGCACCCTCTTCAGGCCGGCTCAAGCCCACCGCGTTCCGATTTGCCCAAGGGGCAGAAACACGAGATGCGGCACGAGATCGACCGTCTGGAAGAGACGTGGCGCGATGCGATTCTGAAGCAAGACCCTATTGCAATGGGCAACCTGCTGGCCGAGGACTACATGGCTATTACCGCCTCCGGCACTTTGCAAACCAAGGATCAGGCGTTGGCCAATCTTCGTGCTGGGCGAGTACATTTCACGACACTCGATGCCTTCGACAGAAAGGTACGTTTTTACGGGAAGACCGCGCTGGTGACGTCTCGGGTTGAAGTGAAGGGGACGAATGCCGACGGAGACCTCTCCGGAGGCTACCGCTACACGCGCGTCTATGTGCGCGACGCACAGGGCAACTGGAAGATTGTGAGCTTCGAGGCCAGCAAGATTCGCGTTTCCGGCGAGCACAAATAATCACGCGTTGCCGGGGGTACAAGTCGAGGGCGGCTGCCAGTAACTCGGTTGGAAGTGACTCATATTTCACTGGAAAAGTTACTCTTGTATGGCCTTGCCTGAACTTGGTTCTAGGGCTTATGCGTTGCATGTTGTTATAAAATCCGCAGGCGGCTTGAGTATTCGGGCTCGAGTTTGCGTGCAATCGGACGCCGGGAGTATGGAATGACGGACGTTTTCCTGAGTGAACCGAATCGAGGTCGATGAAATGAAGACCGCACAGTTGTCCACACTTAAATTCTTCGCGTTGTTGTTTATTCTGCCGGGGCTCGCGGGCCTGATCGTTTCCGCCATGATATCGACGCGCTATCTCGACACGATGCCCAGGCAGCCTGTTGTACAGGAGCTGCGCACGGTTCCGCGCAACATTCATGGCACCGTGGTTTACCAGACTGCGCAGGAAGACCGGAAGCTGGATGAGATCGAGTACGGGTCGGTGGGCGTGTTTTTGATTGGGCTGGTGCTGGGGTTGACCTACCTGGAGAAGTGGGGCGCCGCGCAGGCTCAGGATGCCGAGGAAGAGGAAACCCTGAGCGAGAGTCACACTTAGATCGCTAAGGCATTCGGCCGCCAGCCATCAGCAGGGCAATCGCATGGATGAAATGAACCATGAGAAAAGGTGGTTTGAAAGGGCACGGCTTCAGACGTGCCGCAAGGCGATCTAAATAAGTCCCGGCTTTAGCCGCCGAGGGAAAGTCTGTTCCAGAGTGAAGTCCTGCGGAAGGACTCTCTAACGCCATCCGCATTTCCAAAGAAAAAGACACTTCGCGGAACGCGCACGAACCCGTTCGATCACAGACGCAGGGTCACACGTTCCAAACGGCTGGTCCGCGATAGTTACGGTATCCATCGATTGCGTCACCCGAGGGTAAGAGCTGTCCCTAGTCTCAGGACAGTACAGTGCTGGCCCAAACTCAAACCGGTAGGTCACGCGAAATGACGTTGTCGACCCATTGCAGCCTCCACATTGGAATTGGGTCTGCTTCGCGATGTCTATAGCAGGCTGCCTGAGCATTGGAGGCCCGCTCAGGGCTTCCACCGAATCAATGGTACCGTCGCCTCGAAGCGCAATCTTCAACACCACATCGCCGGAGACATGCGCTGCACGCGCAATTGGGGGATAGGAAGGCAGCGGCAGTTTGGCGATGCTATACCCCGTTTGCAATGCGCCTCCCGAAACGGGGTTCTGACCCAAGCCTGAATAACAGAGTGAAATCGCCAGGAAACACATCGTAAGCCGGATCATGCTCGCGAGTATAGGCGCTGCCAATGCAGCAGCCAAGTGAGGTCAACAAAACTTCGGCGTTCAGACGCTGCACCTCCTATAGCGCCGAGCCGCAGGCAGAGCAGAAACGCGCGCCGGGCGGATTGGTTTCCTGGCAGCGTCCGCAGGCGACGAGCGTGCCGGCCTGAATGGTCTGGCTGGTTTGTCCGGCTTGTGGTGCGGGCGGCATGTTGACCGTCACATTCATCGGCTGACCCCATCCGGGCATCGCGATGCCCAGCGCTGCGGCAATGCCCGCAGCCTGAATGGCATTGAATTCGCGTACCCGGCCAGGCATGAAGAAGCACTCGATAAAACCGAGAATCCATGGAATCGGCGTCCAGGAGAAGCAGCAGTAGAGAATGCCCAGGCCGGTGTTGCGCAGATAGAAGTGGTGAATGCCGAAGCCACCCAGAAACAGCGCCAGAAGAATGCCGACGACCTCGTCGCGGCGCACCGACTCGTATTGCTGATAGAAGATGGCTTGCGGGTTGGGATACGGAACGCTGCTCATGGGCTGCTCTCCTTGCCTGTACTGAATTCTACATACGCAGCAGGTTGATGCCGGGTTCCCCGGGATACTGGGTGTCCCGCCTGGGCGGCCTCTGGGCACCGCGCTCCTGTTTTTGCCGTTGGGATGGGAAACCACAAATCCAGATCACTGGTCCGCCCGCCATGCCGTAGCATCAAACTCATCATGAGCCAACAAACCCCCAACGCAGCGGTCAGCGGAACATTTCTTATCGGCGGCGATCTGCCCATTCACCGTCTTGGCTATGGAACCATGCGCCTGGTGGGCGACGGCGCGTGGGGCGAACCTGGCGACCCGGAAGAAGCCAAGCGCGTGCTGCGCCGAGCTGTCGAGCTGGGCGTAACGCTCATCGACACCGCCGACGCTTACGGGCCGGAGATTGCCGAGCGGCTGATCGGCGAAGCGCTGGCGCCTTATCCGGCCGGAGTGGTCATCGCAACCAAGGGCGGAATCACCCGCCAGGGTCCGGCGAAGACCGAGTACGTGGGCCGGGCCGGGTATCTCATCCAATGTGTCGAGATGAGCCTGCGGCGGCTCAGGCTGGAGCGGATCGATCTTTACCAGTTGCATAGGATTGACCCGCGAACGCCGGTTGAAGAGAGCCTGGGTGCGTTGAAGCGGATGCAGGAACAGGGCAAGATCCGGCACATCGGGCTGAGCGAGGTGACGCCGGCGGAGATTGAGGCTGCGCGGGAGATTGTCGATGTGGTGACTGTCCAGAATCGATACAGTCTGGCGGATCGGCGGCATGAGGAAACGCTAACTTACTGCGAGCAACACGGCATTGGTTTTTTGCCGTGGTATCCGATGGCCGGAGGTAAGATGCTCAAGGCGGAGCATCCGGCGGCGCAGGCGTTGGGCCGGATTGCGGCGGAGCGCGGATTGAGCTTGGCGCAGCTTTCGCTGGCCTGGCTGCTGCAGCGGTCGCCGGTGATGCTGCCGATTCCGGGGACGTCGAAGGTGGCGCATCTGGAAGAGAATATCGCGGCAGCCAAAATAAAGCTGAGCGCGGAGGAGACGGCGGAGTTAGAGGCGACTGCCAAAGGCCAGTGCTAAGCCACACGAGTCTAGGCGGAATTCCGGTGCTCTTACCTGAAAGGTTTGGATCTCCATTGCCGAACAGCCGTGCATTTCGTAAGGTGAAAGCTGTTTCTATGCTATTTTTCTGCATAAACCGCCCTTTCGCTGTATGATTCTTCCATGCTATTGCGCTTCCGCTGCAAGAATTTCCGTTCGATCCGCGAAGAGCAGGAACTCTCGCTCATCGCCACCAATACTCGTACCGACGAAAAAAGCGAGAGCCTGATCGACACCCCGTTTGAGGACCTCAAGCTGCTTCGCTGCGCCGCGATCTACGGCGCAAATGCGTCAGGAAAGAGCAATGTATTGGCGGCTCTCTCCGCCTTTAGTCAGATTGTTTCGCAATCACAGCGCCTCTGGAAGCCAAATGGACCGATCCCTGCGTACGCTCCCTTCCTCCTTGACGAAGTGTCACGAACGGAGGAAACGGAGTTTGAGATCGGGTTCCTTATCGATTCCTCGACCTATAAGTACGGATTTCGCTTCGATCAAGCCGCTTTTCACGAAGAATGGCTGGCTGATACGACGAGTCGAGAAAAGGTCTTATTCCGTAGAACGACGGGGAACCCGCAACGGGTCAAGCGCCGCGAAGTCGAAGATCTTCGCGCTTTCACGGCTCTCCCAGCGCGGGAGAAGATCGCGGACTCCAGAGGGAGGTCACTTGAATTCTTGGCTGCAATCGATGCTCTAACTGCGGTTTCATTTCCAAACAGGAACTTGGGGAAAACACTCGAAGAATCGCGGCATCTTGAAGGAATACGGCTGGACGTGAGACCGAACAGCTTGTTTCTTTCAGCTGCGGCACAGAAGAATCATCCTATTCTTTCCAAGATTTATGCCTACCTGAGTGACGCGCTGGAGGCTATTCAGGATCAAAAAAGCCAATCTCTCTTGCGCACTGCAGCAACCTGCTCCGACAGCAGCCGCCGAGAACAGATCAAGAGGATGATGGAGTTCGCCGACACAGGCATTCATGATCTCGAAGTAACCCCGCAGGACCTTTCCGATAAGGACAAACAACCAATCTTGGCTTTTATCGCGGCATTGAAGGAGGTGCATCCTGAGACCTTTTCACATATGCCGACAGACGGATCGAATTTGCCCCAGAATTTCGAGATTCGAATGACCCACCAGGGAGCCAGTGAAAAGTTGTACCCGTTAGAATCCTCTCAAGAATCGGAGGGGACTCTTGCCTACTTTTCTATTCTGGGTCCTCTATTGGATGGGTTGCGAGATGGAAAGGTTTTGATGATTGACGAACTCGAATCAAGCTTGCACCCTGCGCTTGCAAGAGAGCTTGTTAGGCTTTTCAACTCTCCGAAACTAAACCCAAATGGGGCACAAATCATTTTTGCGACGCACAGCACGAATCTTCTCGATCTAGATCTTTTGCGCCGCGATCAGATATGGTTTACCGAAAAGAGTCGCGATGGAGCTACCAAGCTTTACCCGCTATCCGATTATCAGCCGCGCACGAATCAGAACATTGAAGCTGGCTACTTGGGAGGACGGTTCGGCGCGATTCCTTTTCTTGACGAGGAGTTGCTCCGGGAGTCCCTCCTTCCGAGCGAGCCAGCGCAAGCCTCTCTGGGCTTCTCTGGGGAGAAGTAGTCATGGCAAGAAGCGATCGTAAGCGTAAGCCATCGCGCAACCTGCTGCAAAAGAAAAGACTTCTTGTAGTTGTCGAAGGGGCTGTTACGGAGAAGCAGTACCTTGAGGCAGTCAGACGGTCACGGAGACTCGGTAAAGAAGCCGTGGCGATTGAAACCGGCCACACAGACCCGATTGGAATTGTTAGGCAGGCGAAAGCGCTCATTAAGGCGTCTTGTGAAGGTGACGCGTACGATCAGGCATGGTGCGTATTTGACGTTGAGGCGAAAATTGATCAACATGCGCGATTCGGGTTAGCCGAAGCGTTGGATACAGCCAGCAGAACGCCTTGGGGGTCACCCAAATCCGGCCATAGAGGGTCAGCTCAAAACCGGCCATAGAGAAACGGCCTAAGACATTAGCTCCGACAGGGGAAATTAGCCTCTGTTGTCATGGGTAATGTCTTGGAAAAA
>Ga0224559_1000235_pt1 | contig 39058 bp, 37 predicted proteins | sample 714S33034metaG_FD_180676 | JGI IMG/M metagenome (GOLD analysis project Ga0224559, IMG submission 180676) | Peat soil microbial communities from Stordalen Mire, Sweden - 717 S3 30-34 | ecosystem: Environmental > Terrestrial > Soil > Wetlands > Peat | place: Sweden: Norrbotten County, Stordalen... | reverse complement strand
AAGTTCAAGTTAAGGAATTTCAATTAAAAATTGGAATATATATATATATATATATGGATTATTTTTTGATGGTCCCAGTAACAGTTTAATTCAAAATAAATCAAACTTTACCTCACACTACATAGTTTAAAGTAAATAAAAAAAATATTGTTCCATTCTTTATGACTTTTAATAGTATTAAGATAGGAAAAGATTAGAATTATTAAAAAAAGCTATGATATATAATTTAAATAAAAAAAATATCGTGAAAATTAAATAAATTAATTTTCGATATGAAGTAAAAATTTAAAAAGATTTTTGGAATTATTCTACTATATCAGCAAAACCAAAATTTCTTCTAACTGAGTTAACCCTTATTTTAACTTCATCGCCAAGTTTAGCGCCTGAAACAAAAACAACAAAACCGTCTATACGTGCAATTCCGTCTCCGTCCCTGCCAGTATCGTCAATTTTAACATCATATTCTCCGCCTTCTTTAATAGGGGCGTCATTTCCTTTATCATTTCCGTAACTATTTCCAAACATATTTAATTCACTTCCAAAATATTTGAGCCATTGAATGGCTAATTTAATTATTTAATTTTAAGACAATATTATAATACAACACAAAGCATTTATTTTTCTGCAATGGGTCATGAAAATATTATATTTATTCTACTACATCAGCAAAAGCGAAATTTCTTCTGACAGAGTTAACCCTTATTTTAACTTCATCTCCAACTTTAGCGCCTGAAACAAATACAACAAAACCTTCTATACGTGCAATTCCGTCTCCGTCCCTGCCAGTATCGTCAATTTTAACATCATATTCTCCGCCTTCCTGTATAGGTGCGTCGTTTCCTTTATCATTTCCGTAATTATTATTATTTCCAAACATACTCATATTATTCACATCCATATTTATTTTGCCATTGAAGACCTATTTATTTATTCAACTACTTATTTTGGTTATGAGAATTGCATTTATTCTTCTGCGTCTGCCATAACACCATATTCTATTTCAATTTCGCAACCTTTTGGGCCGCAACAGAAGTGTTGTAGATCAAATTTTACCTGCACTTTTTCACCTCTCATTCTTTATATGTTTTTAACTGATTTAAACTGATAACATTTCGATTGTAAAATCAATTGTATAGTTCAATTACAAACATTTTATATATTTTTAGGGCCTAGAAGTTTTTTTAATATTCTTCCGATAAACAAATTTCAAAGTTATCGTTTAGTAAATATATAGGTTTCATAGAAAGTTTAAAACGTAAAAATAATGCATTCATAGAATTGTCCTTTAAAAGAATAGTCCCACATATAATTATCCACGATTAAGCTCAAAATTTTACCATAATATTTTCAATTAATTCCTCTCATTAGCTCTGTACCTTAGTATATAGATTATAGTATTTAAGTAGTTTGATTTTGTTTACAAATTTTATCAATTTTAAACACGATGCTGATTAGGGGTAGCAAAATATATCTTGATTTATAATACTTATATGAAAATAATTTATCAAAATAAATAGCTATCTATTATTAATGCTTTATAATTTATTTACAGGAAAATAGAAGATTATTTTAATGTATTACGACATTTTTATTCTTATATAAAGATTTTAATACCATTACAGTCGACATATAGAATAAATTATACTATATATACGATTCGATTTGTATTACATTACCCATCTCTTTATATACTATGTTGTACATAAAGTTATACCGAAGAGGTTAAATATTAGAAATGAAATTACTGTAAGTATAAATAGTAAAACAGTTTTTTTCTGGACTAAGATCTAAGTGGTGGTTTAACAAAAAACTTGTTAGCTACTATAAATCTTTGACACTTCTATTTTATTATTGAGGTAGGTTTTATGTCTAAAAAGATAGCTGTAGGTTTAAGATTAGATGAAATGCAATTAGAACAATTAAAAACTTTTTCTAAACGTAAAGGCGGAAGTCCCGTCAGCCACCATATAAGAATTGCAATTGCAGAATATCTTGAAAGATATGACAATGCTACATAACACAAAAAAGAACTTAACATTTTTTTTAATATAATTTCTTTTGGTAATGGTTAGTAAAAAAATTATTGAAAACATCTATTCAAAATTATAAAAAGAATAATTAACTTTTTTAAAGAGTGACAAATAATGAGCGAATTAATTCATATAGAAGACAGAGGTGTAATGATAGCAACCAAAGTCAAAGACTTTTTACAATGCAGTAAATGCGGTCTTAAAATACGTAAAAGTCAAATACACCACAAATATGAAGAAGGTATAATTGAAATACCCATATAAAATTTTTAATTTCATATTCAATAAATATTATAACAAATTTTACAATTGATAAAGAAAGTGGATGAAGTATCAATTTAAATATAATTCTTATAAACAAACAGTTTAAAGGGGATGCAATGGTAATGGATAAAATTCAAGAAAAACCTGATGTTTCAGGAAAAGAACAAGAAGTTTCAGGAAAAGAACAGATGAAACAAGAAGTTTCAGAAATTGAAGCTAACGAAACTAAATGTCCCGAATGTGGATCTGAAAATATTATAAACGATCAAGGACGTGGAGAAGTAGCCTGTGGAGCCTGTGGTCTAGTTATAGATGATAGTATAATGGATATGGGTCCTGAATGGAGAGCCTTCGATAGTGAACAACGTGACAAAAGAACAAGGGTAGGAGCCCCAATGACCTATACCATACATGATAAAGGTCTTTCAACCATGATAGATTGGAGAAATAAAGATATCTATGGTCGTGACATCCCAGCCAGAAATCGTGCACAGTGGTACAGGCTCAGAAAATGGCAGAGAAAGATCAGGATATCAGGTGCAACCGAAAGAAATCTTGCATTTGCACTGAGTGAACTGGACAGGGATTCATCGAGACTTGGACTTCCAAGAAGCGTGAGGGAAGCAGCATCAGTTGTATATCGTAACGCAGTAGAAAATAAACTCATAAGAGGAAGAAGCATAGAAGGTGTGGTTGCAGCATCACTCTACGCAGCATGCAGGAAATGTAAGGTTCCTAGGACACTTGATGAAATTGCAGAAGTATCAAGGGTTGGTAAAAAAGAAGTTGGAAGAACATATAGATTCCTTACAAGAGAATTAAACATTAAACTACCACCAACATCACCAGTAGATTACGTTCCAAGATTTGCAAGTGAACTAAACCTGTCAGGTGAAGTTCAGTCTAAAGCTATTGATATTATTGGAAAAGCCATGGATAAAGGACTCACATCTGGTAAAGGTCCTACAGGTGTAGCAGCAGCAGCCCTGTATATTGCATCTGTACTCTTGGGTGAAAGGAAAACACAGAGAGATGTAGCTGAAGTAGCTGGTGTTACCGAAGTAACCATTCGTAATAGATATAAAGAAATCAGTGAAGAGATAGAGATGGGTCTAACCTTATAATCCCATTATACATTCCTTTTTTTTTAATTTAAGATATTTCAAATATTATTCTATCTTTCCTATGTCATGTTCTTTTTATTTTAAAAAGATATTTAGGTTTCATCAAACTTTATACTGATTTTAAGCCTAAATACATGTAATGTTCTATTTATATCCTATATAGTTAGAAAACTATTTGTTATATAAATCCAAAAATATCATCCAGACTGTTATTAATTAATTAATTCATCTTGGGTGAGTATTCATGAAGATATTATTTGTAGAACCCCCTAAAGATTTTTGGTTTGTAATGGGAGAATATACTCCCCCACCATTAGGTATAATCCAACTTGCTGCCTTTTTAGAGTCAAGAATTCCTAATATTGAGATTGATGTTCTTGATTGTCAGGCCGAGTCTATAAGTTGGGATAATCTTAAAAAACATATCGAAAGTTATGAACCCGATATTTTTGTATCCAGTGCCCTAGCAACCTGTAACACGTACACTATTTTAAGAACCCTTGAAATAGTAAAAAAAATTGATTCAGAGATAAAAACAGTGGTTGGTGGACAACATTTCACAGCTCTAGCAACAGAAAGTCTAAAAAATTACCCTGAAATTGATTATATTATAAGAGGCGAGGGAGAATTAACACTTCTTGATCTAGTTTTGAACCTCGATAATGGAAGATCAGCAGTGAATATTGAGGGTATTTCATTCAGACATAATGGCAAGATAATACACAACCCTCCCCGTGAACTTATAGATAAACTGGATGACCTTCCGTTTCCAGGTTACCATTTTATTGAAGATAATATGGACAAGTACCATTTTAGGATGATGGCCGGTCCTAATGCCGGTTATGCAATGGTAGAAGCATCCCGTGGATGTTTGCATAAATGCACATTCTGTTCCCAATGGCCTTACTGGGGTGGCAGGTGGAGAACTAAATCACCTAAGAGAATAGCAGATGAAATGGAGCACCTCTACAATGAATATGATATCAGTTTTCTATGGTTAACAGACGATAATTTAGGACTTGGAAAACGAACAAATGATCTTTGTGACGAATTAATTAAAAAAGGTGTCTCAGATGACATTACCTGGTTTCTCCAGGCTAGAAGTGATGATATAATTAATCAAAAAAAACTTCTACCAAAATTGAGAAAAGCAGGTAATTACTGGATAATGGCAGGACTGGAACGTCATGATGATAAAACTATAGGAAACTATCATAAGGGCATTAAACCATCAGATTCCAAATTATCAATGGACTTATTAAAAGAAAATGGAATATTTGCCCAGGCAACATTGATAATGGGAGATAGAAGCGATTCCCATGCATCCATACAGCAATTACGTGATTTTGTTAACTATGTGGATCCTGATCTGGCCATATTCATGGTTTTAACACCATTTCCAGGAACTGATCTCTACAAGAAAGCACATGAAAATGGATGGCTTGAGGAAGATAACTGGGCCAATTATGATATGGTACATGCAGTTATGCCAACAGAACATCTATCAGTACCCGAAGTACAGGAAGAATTGTATCTATGTTACAGAGATTTCTATGGTAGTATGAAAAGAAGACTAACAGGCGTGTTTTCTAAAAATACATTTAAAAGGAAAACTTACCGTTACATGGCCGGTCAAGGTCTACTTCAGTACATGAGGGATCTGTATTGAGTACAATACATAAAATAAATAATATATATTTTTCTTTGATAAGTATAACAGGACTTATTTTACTTTTAGTACTGGTATACTACTCACCTAATCAGAGTATAATACATTCTAACCAGAAACACCTGATCCTATCTCTTTTTATAGTCATCTGTATTTTAGGGATGATTGCAGCTGTATCCCCTTCACGATGTTCGGAGATTATAATTTTAAAAAGGAAACAAAAAACCAACAGAATAGATAATGAAAAAGAAGATATTAAAATGAAATTTAAGGGACATCATCCTGAATGTAATGATTTTAATAACCATAGATATAGTTTGCTTGGAAGAACATATTGTGCAGGTTGTAGTGGTCTTTTTATTGGTGCATTTATATCTGTTGTCGGAACAATCATCTATAATTTTTATGGAATTGATGCTATTGGAAGTTTAATTTTTGTTATAGGATTTATGGCTGTTTTAATATATTTACTGCAAGATCTTATTTTAAATATAAATCTGAATATTATGAAGTTTTTCTTCAATATGATTCTTGTTTTAGGTTCTTTCATGTTACTTATAGGCATTGTTTATCTCAAAAAAAGCATATCTGTACAGCTTTTTTTTCTGGTATTAGTTTTTATTTGGATCCTTACAAGGATTACAAGTTCAGAAAAAAAGCATTATAAAATATGTAATGAATGCAAAAAGGAATCATACTGTATATACAGATAGATCCCAAATTATTTACATTTTATTTAAGTAGTACCCTACCTTCTACGGGCATAATCTGATATAGCACCAGCTATGATCAAAATACCCACTATTACTATTATTATCGGCCATAAGTATCTCCATAGTGAAACTCCATAATATGCTGAAACACCGAATAGGATTAATAAAATTCCAAATAACAATCCTACAATCATACCTCCATTTGGAAGTCCGAAACATTCATTTCTATGACGATATCTTTGGTCACGGTGGTGGTGACGATATCTTTCATCTCGATCATCACTTTCTTTAAGTGATGAACCACACTTAGAGCAGTATTCTGCATCTTCTTCATTTTTGGTTCCACATTCATGACAATAAACCATATAAGATCACCATAATATATTATATCTTTTTATTGATAAATGATTTTCTGATAAATGGGAGTTATCATCCTTAATTTTTTAAGAAATTATTAAAAAAATAGTTTAGAAAAAAAATTTACTAAAAAAATGAAGTTTTTTATAAAAAGATCAGGTTCAATAATAATTAAGATATATCCAGAATATAAGAGGAATTTGTTATTAGACTTGAAACCTCTTAAACAGACAAATAATCAAGAAAATTATCTTTTAACTCCTCTTCCCCTCTTACTTCCTAATTTCTTGTAACCCCTTCTTTGCCGGGTTCTCTTGTTAGTTCCTGCTACTTTTGCCATTTAATTCAACTCCTTATTTTATAATTTTTAATTATTTAAAAAATCTTGTACTGACACACCATTGTAACAGCACTCAAAATGCTTTTTTAACCAAATAAGGTTAATATAGCTTCTTTTCGGTGTTATTGATATGTGATCTAAATATTTCTCTTAGAGATCTCCAATATACTATTCATTAGATTAATTCTCTATATAACTTTAATTAATTTGGTTATATTTCTTTGATACACAATTTTAATAAAAAATCTGTTTAAACTGAAAAGGATATTTGAGGATTTAGAACCATAAACAGTGTAAGAATAACATCATATATAAGATTTTACAGTTAATAAGTAGAAGATCAGAGTTTAATGATAAAATCGTATCAAATAATTTAGAGAGTTAATAATCATGATGAAGAATAGAATTTTTCATGATAATTTTTAAAATGTGCACTTTCTGTAGTTTATTGTAATAGAATATGATTTATGATGTATAGTAAATATTTTTTTTATGGTCCTTTTAATTTATTTAACCTTGTATAATCTATTATTATAATTCGAATAATAATATTCTTTATTGATTTTTGAATCTGATTATGTTGACGTACTTGATCTTACTCCTAAAATATTTATGGTAACTGTTTTATTGTTAAATACACATATTTTGTTTAAAGCATTATGATTTGGATCTGATTCATTGAATTGTTTATATAAAAAGTTCAGGAGCCTTTAAAATTAAACAAAAATTATTAATTACACTGCTCTTATTGTTAGGATTAATTTTTATATTAAATTTTAACAGTGTATCAGCTGCTGCAAATTTTAATAACACAACTCAACAATCATTATCCGTAAATAGCGAATTAAACACAACCCATACAATGCTTCAAACAACTATAAAAACGTCTACTTCTAAAACCTCGACAAAAACCGTAAGGGTGTTAATATATAATGGAAATGGCGCGGGTAAAACCTATGTTAATGGTATAATATCTGCATTATACAAGGCAAACATTAAAAATCTTGTACCCGGATATCGTTTCTCATATTCAACTTCAAAGACCCTCACATCGGCAAAACTAGCTAAATACGAGTTACTGGCCATGCCTGGAGGCACCAGTGGAAAAATTTATTTAAACAGTATCAGTGCTTCTGTAATTAGAAATTTTGTTTCAAGTGGCCATGGTTATCTTGGAATCTGTGCAGGAGCCTATGTTGGCTCTAGTTATGTGAATGGCCTCTACAATGCTTGGGGTGTTGCACCAAATGTACGTTGTAAAGCAGTTTCTCATACGGGGAATATCAGAGTTACCATGACCAGTTCTGGAAGTCAAAAACTAGCTACCAGTGGCACAATTACACTAGCCTATTATAACGGCCCTGCAATGTACCAATATGGTGGTAATATCATGACCTTTGCAACCTACACCGACAACTCCAATGGTTATAAGAAATATGGAGCCATAGTAGGAGATACCTACGGTAAAGGAAGATCTGTTTTAACTGGACCACATCCGGAATTATCTCCCCAAAATCCATTTTTATTAGCTAAAATGATAATATGGGCCGCTAATTTAAAATCAGTTTCAGTAAATAGTTTTACAATGAGTCAAATAAATTCTGCATCTAAATCTGTCAAGACATACATTGAAATCAACCAAGAATTACCCAACTACATAACAGTTTCAAATAAACAGATTACAACATCACAATTTCTACAATTGCAAACATCCGACATATTAAATATTCATAGTGGATCAACATCCCCCATATCCATCAAATCACTTACAAACCCCGTTAAAGTACTTAATACATATAAATTAGGGAATATAACAGAAACAGAGTATATAGGTATTGCTACAAGATTAAATAATTATATCAACACGTATAAAAAGGTACCATCTTATTCAACAAGCTCACTTGGAAACATCAATTTTGAATCCTTGATTTACATGTTCTTAAGGATAATAACAGATTATATGACTCAAAACGGATTACCAAATCAAGTTTCAATGATAAACTACACATGAATCTGGTTTATTGGCTTTGAATAATAATAAACAGAATTTTAAACATATTTCTTAATATATCCATGCGTTTTTGAGTATAATAAATCCATGGAGATAGTTATATAAAAAAAGGAATCATTAAATTTTATATTTCAGCTATTAAAAAAAAGGATAATAAATTGGGCCTTAAATTACCAAAATAGTAATAATTAACTTCAAATATAACCTCTTACTCATGAAGGATGAGGGCAGGACTTACGTTTTTTTTCAAACACCTTCATTAATAAACCCCCCAAAGTATGTTATTGAAAGTTAAATGTCCTGCCCTCAACCCCCTTAATAATACAATCCTTAAATTCTATGATTTAAAAAAAAAATCAAATATATTGATATTTATCCTATTTTTCATAGAATCTTTATCAATATGCTTGATCATTTTATAATTAAAATATTCTGTTAAAATAAAATTGATATTTATGGATTGTTCTTTCAAATAATATATAAATTAATTATTCATCCAAAATAACATTTAGATTTGGTTTAATTCAAATTGTTTTCAAGTTCTTCTATATGTTGTTGTTTGTACAATGCTAATTGTATGGATGTGTTTAAACCAACATCATCGAAGGGTTTGAGTATAAATCCCGAGTATAAAGTTGTTGCCGCTCTTTCTAATGTCTTGTTGTCATAGTAAGCTGTTACATATATTATTGGGATATTGTTATGGGTTTGTATTTTTTGAGCTGTTTCTATGCCATCTAAATCCCCTTTTAATACTACATCCATTAAAACGACATCGGGTTTTGTTTTATTAGATTTTCTTATAGCATCTTCCCCATTACTTACAATATCGATTACATTATAATTCAGATGTTCCAATCTTTCTTTAATGTCTCTTGCAACGATGCTGTAATCTTCTACTATTAAAATTTTAGATTTTAATGTTTTTTCATTCACCCAACTAAAACCACCACACACAAAATCTGCATATCATATATTGGTAATTGTAATACACTATATAAATTTATCCCTCAAATATGAAACTGGGATGATTCAATCATTATTTTTAAAAATAGAAATATCAATTAAACAGAGATTAAAAATACATACATTTAAGAGCATAAAATCCCATAATATCCTGCTTGAAGCCATTAGTTAGAAATGAATTAACAATAAAAAAAAAATCTTAAATGTATTATTCACCGAATTTAGTCATCTTTTTAGGCCCGAAATTTGTTTCCATTGTCCAAAAATAAGCTTCACCTTTAGCTATACGGAAAATTACCAGATCAGGATGGTCAAATGTCATTCCAAACTCTTTAAGGAATGGTCTATCTTCTAAAACCTTCTTTTTGAGGACGATATCATCAATAAATTCTATGTCTCCTGCAACTCTCATCATTGTGCCTGATTGTTCGCCGGGCTGGTAGAAACAAACTTCAACTTTAGGATTAGCTTGTAGTTGTCCAAGCATATCTTTAGCAGCACCTATCTGAAAATGAAATCCTTTTTTATCTGCAAACCAAAAACCTAATGCCCTAACACGTGGCTGATTCCCATCTACTGTTGCTAAATAACAAACCGGTGTTGTGTTTGCAAACCTTATACAGTCATCAAAATCCAATCTATCACTCCCTTATTCAAATAAAAATTCAAGAAATTATTAATTATTTATGTATATCTGAATTAATAATTTTATCCAATGTTATGACTAAGAATATTTAACACTTACAATCATATTGTGGTTAATTATGAAATATTACTTTTAACAGAAATTTTAAATATTTGGCATACCATATAATAATAATGGTGATATTATGAACGATAGTACAATGGGAGCAATTACATTTCTATTAGGTGTGGTTTTAGCAATTTTGGCTTTTGCAGTACCCGGATTATTCTACTGGCTATTTTGGATCATTGTAATAATATTGATTGTTTACGGACTTTACATGTGGCTTATTAGGAAATAATTATAGACTTTTTAGTCTATAAATTATTTATTTTCTAGTTCTATCCTAAACTTTAAATTCTACTTTTAATCAACAACATTTATTGAACAACTGATCCCTAACAACCCTTTCTTTTAATAACAAGCCTGAAACTATACGTAACCTGCCCTGCCTGAAGCATCCATCACTCAAGATCTATCTCTCTTTCGATAGCATTCAATTATCTCAAAGATTATCTTTAAAAATTTATAATAGAACTTTAAAATACAAAGCAGAATTTAATTACGATATTATTACGTAATTAAAATGATATGGGTAGGATTTGGGTCAGATTTGGGAAAATCGATTTAAGTACCTAAAAGAAAGTTATAGTTGTGAGGTGTGTGTTTCGCCTACTACCTCATTATTCCTTGGTATCGCCTCCAATTTTACCGGGAATAATATTTTTTTTTTAAGTAAACTGAAGGATTATTTGACTAAATTTAGTATAATTTATAATTAAAATTGATAGTTATTTAAATTTGTAAAAAAGTAACTGCCATAAGGGATATAATGATAAATATCTATGGTGGAGTTGAAGTTTTATGAGATTTAATAAATGGACTGCAATGAGAATATGTAAAAGATGTTATACCTCATTTATTCCCAATGAGACTCAACGGAAACGTCACAATACCTCTTATTGTACAGAATGTTTGGAAATTATGCTAAAATTAGATAAAGATATCAATGAAAGAAAATATTAAAAAGATGTTATGATCTAATTTTGTTTATCATGAATCTGCCAATTATACGAATTTGTGTTGTTGGAGGTTTATCCATAATATTCACTCGTGTTTACATAACTATTATTATAGTTTATATTCAACAAGCCGTTATTATTGTAGTATTGGAGTTCTGAAGAATGCATTAACTCAAAATTCCTGTAGGGATTATTCAAGTAAGGAAATATCATCCCTGTAATAGTGTAAACATAAGCTGGAATAAGACCATAAGTTTTATCGAGTATTTGGAAATATAATGGGAATCCACTACCCGGATCTAGGATTGGGTTATCAGTTCGTACAGATCCCAGATAAACCGTTGGAATTGCTCCCTTTTGACCATGTTGTTTGGCTAAAGTATAAACATGGTCCATCATATCATCATATGAGTTGTATACAACACCATCTGAAACGTACCTATACCTATCATCTGGTACTCCAAATAAAGCAACTTTTATCGAATCTAAAAAGTTTATCTGACTCAAACTAGATGATCCTCCTCCATGAGTATCGATAAATGCAACTTGAATGATATATACACCATTTTGATTTTTAGAGTTTGGAGTATCTTGCTCATAGCTACTGTATGTTGAATTTCCAGCAAAATTAAGAACCAAAGCACATTTTGATCCAGTCTTCTCAGCATTTTGAGCTAAAAGAACCGAGTGGGAATGATCGGGATACATGTCGGGATTTTCAAGTTTAACAAATGAAAGTCTACCTAACGGAGCTACTGGGCCGAGCGAAACAGCTACAAACGAATATGCTAAAATTACTGTTAACATAAGTATTACTATAACCGACCATCTCATTTTATCACCGAATCATGAAAATATAATAATTATAATAAATTCCGCATTTCAACTTATTAAAATGATTGAAAAAATATTCTTTATTGTGAAATAGTTGTAATATAATTTTCACTAAATAAATTTGAGTGCTATTAATGATACTTACATCAACTGATATAATAATATTCCCCCAAAAATTGAATAACATCATAAATCAAATCAAACAGGGAATTCAAAAAATTATTCAATATTTAAATCAAATCACACTTTTAAATTAAGATTTATATTCAAATATAAAAAAATAAATAATATGCAACCCAATACTATAGTATGAACCTAAAATACAAGTTGATCATACCACTAGTGGTTCTTATATTGATAATGATACCATTAAATGTATACTCCGCTGTTTCAGGAAACAACAGTACTCAAAATAGTACAAATTCTTCTCTTTTAGATAACAACAACCTTTCCCAAAACAATACAACCCTGTTAAATGTCCCATATGTAAATCAACCTTCAAATTTTACTAGCGGACCAACATCACTACAAGCTGTCCTAGCTTATTATGGATCAAATACCAGTCTAGATGAATTAATAAACATGACCAACAGCACAGCAGAAAATGGGACATTACCAAGTGCTATAGTACAAACTGCAAGTAATTTAGGAGTTAGTGCGGTTATAAAAGAAAATATGACCCTTGAAGACTTGCAAATGTATGTTATCCAAGGAACACCAGTCATAGTTTATGCTCAAGCATGGAAAAATAATGCAACCAACAATCAGAACTGGACTGATGATCAAAACAACAGCCATTATATGGTTGTAATCGGAATCGACACCACAAATGTATACTTCGAAGATCCGGCAATTCTGGGAAGTAGAGGGTATATACCCGATCAAGAATTTCTAGACAGATGGCACGACACATATGTAAACTCAACAGGAAATAACACTACCGATACTCATTTAGGAATTATTATCACCGGGAAACAATCAATTTCATTTCCATTAATTACTAGAATTGCATAATAACAATCTTAGTTATTTGGGGGTTTTCTTAGCTAATTTTTTGCTGTAAAACTCCTCAATATTAAGATATAAAATTAAATTTACAATATGAATAAGTATAGTAATCTAATATTTGAAGAACTAAAAAAATTAAATTTTAATTGTATATGTTACGTACTTTTATCTAAGTATTTTTTAATTTTTCTAACCTCAATTAAGCAATTAAATAAATTAGTTTAGTTGATACATATATAGTTAACTTTGCATATTATTGCTTTAATCTAAGTGATTTTAATGGTTTCTAAACTTAATTTTGGGAGATTTAAAACTCCATTTTTTTCACTTAATTAAAATTGAAATATGATGACAGTTAGTTCAATTACTGGGGGGGTTGAGACTTGATCTATTCAGAAAATGATTTATGGGGTAAACTTCAAGATTTTGATTTATACAAATACGCTGACAAACCAATTCCAGTTGTAAAAATAAATAAACATACAAATTACTTTAAAAAATTCTTTACATCAATTAATATGTCATTAATTCTTTATCCTAAAATTTTAAAAGCAAAAAATAAAGATGATTATAATAAATTTGATTATTATTTCTATTGTAATATGAGTCTAGTTTCACTAATTACATCTTTAGAAACATATTTAGAAAACAATTTCAGGGCAATCGCTGCCGAAAGTTTAGTCAAAGATTTAAATACAGAAATTTTAGTTGATTTTGTCAAAAAATTTAACATCAAACCTAATTACTTCGAAATCCTAAAAAAATATGATGCTTTCAAACTTTCAAAGATACTACCTAGTCGAATGGATTTCCAGCAAAAAGATAAAGCTAAAATCGCTTATAAATTAATTGATATAGATTTAAAGACTATTGCGGATAAAAATTGTAAAATTTGGGAATCCATTTTTAAAAAAGATAATGGCTATATTGATTTACGTAATAATATAATTCATGTTGATATCATCAAAAATGATATTTCAAATCCCATGAGAATTAACGAAGAATTGATTTATCGAGCTTCTATTGATATTGCAGAATTCGTGTTTAAGTTAGACAAATCCATATCAAATGAATATCCAAGTCCACAATATACAGATTTTTATGGTACTTCAGCATGGTAATCAGAGATTATATGGTTTTCTTTAGTATTTTTTTTCCATAAAACTTCCAATGGTAGCAAAAATGCCTTCATTAATATTATAAGAGGTAAATAAATTAATAATTTTATCCAGACTGATACTGCAATAAAAATACCATTTATTAAGGATTTTGCAGAGAGAAAGGTCAGAAATTATTTTAATCAAAAACATGCTGGACAAGTAATTTCTTTAGAAGATGCAATTTCAATATGTAAATAAAAATTAATTTATAAAGTGAAATATAGTTTAAAATAAAAAAATTCTAGAAAATTAATAAAATTGTGAAATTAAATCAATTTTCAAGAAAACATATGTCTAACAATAAAAAATTGAGATTATTCGATTATTTCAGCGAAAGCAAAATTTCTTCTTGTTGAATTAATTCTAATTTTAACTTCATCGCCAACTTTAGCGCCTGAAACAAAAACTACAAAACCTTCAATACGAGCAATTCCGTCTCCGTCTCTGCCAGTATCCTCAATTTTAACATCGTATTCTCCGCCTTCTTGAATAGGAGCATCATTTCTTTTATCATTACCGTAACTATTTCCAAACAAATTTATCACTTCCAATTTTTAGCCTAATAATAGGCTTATCATATATTGGTTTAACAACTTATAAAATAATAGGATGAAATTTAGCATTTTCACGTCATTTAAAAGAGATCAAGACAGCCTAAAAAATATCTTTTTTTTCAAAGAGGAATAGGGAAATTTTAATGTTAATATGAACATAATATAATATCAAGGAATTAAATTGTTTAAGGATTGTGATAAACATGAATATGGAAGATGACAATATAACCGGCAATCAAGTTTTAGAGTTAATTAAAGATAAAAGAAAATCATTCCATAATAAAGCACGTTTTCCTAACGCAATATTAATCCATCCAGGTTATTATTCCTTGTTGAAAGAAGTTATTCGTGCTGAAAATCTTTCAAAAAATAAAAAGATCCTTGACTTGGAAATATTTGAAACAGAAGATGTTCCATCCATACAACTTATAAGGATATACGACTCCCATGAATGTTCCATTTAATCATAATTTTATCCATAAATATACAGATACCCAATTACTAAAATTCACTTTAATTAATAAATGGAATAACTGATATTCAAAATAAATTCATTACAATTACTGTTTTATTGATATTAAAATAAGATTCTCTAATTTTAAGCGTTAAATTCCTTTAAATTTATTTTTAAGTATTTAATATATTTATATTAACGAATATGGATTGTTATTTGTATAATATCTAATTTATATGCCAATAATAAGGTTTTTTGAGTTATGAAATGTTTACACTCTATTACAATAAGATTCCTCAGAGCTTATTTTCTAAATTATCGTTTAAATTGGTTATATTTATTAAAAATAGATGTATTAAAGGCTCTCCAATATTAAGACCATATGATACCGTTTAAGAGAGGATTAAATTGAAAACAGAGTTCTTAGAAGGTTATATTGGGGATTTAGAACCACAACCTTTATAAGTGATCTTAAAGTAATTACGATTAGTTCGGAGTGCTATGAGATTAGTATTTAGGACTTCTGAACTCGGAGGCGGTAGAATTAAGCGAAAAATTTATTTATCAGTGGTATTACTATTTAGTTTAGTATTGGTTCTGAATGTAAGTGCAAGTAATGCTGCATCAGTGAATACAACACAGATCAATGCCTCGGATAAATCTTTGGCATCGGCGGGTGTAGTAACTAATATATCCAATTACGCTGTAACTAATGCCAAAACTAATATTACAAATACAACTATTAAAAAAGTAGCTAACACAACAAGCAAAGTTACCAATCAAGCAGCAGGAGCACCTGTTATAGTGAATGGTTTAACGATAGCCCAATTAAAAGATGGAATATCTCGTGCTGAAGCTTTCTATAAAAAAAATCATAGATTACCAAAGTACATAAGTTATGGTACAAGGAAAATTCCAATTGCAACTTTCCAAAAAAACATTACATCACAAGGTTTAAAAATAACCACAACTACAGTAAAAACAGTACCAATTAACACAAGCTCAGTTTCTGCACTTGCAAAATCACTTTCAACAGGCTGTATAACAAACCTTCAGAAAGCAACAAAGATATATAACTGGGTTAGAGACAATATAAACTATGCATTTTACTACAACACTAAATATGGTGCAAATGGAACATTGCTAAAACGACTAGGAAACTGTTGTGACACAGCAAACCTTCTCGTTGCTCTAGCAAGAGATGCTGGAATTAAAGCAAGATATGTTCATGGAACATGCAAGTTCTCAAGTGGAAACTGGTACGGTCATGTTTGGGCCCAAGTTTACGTGAATGGTAAATGGGTAAATGCAGATGCAACTAGCTCCAGAAACTCATTAGGAGTCATTAAAAACTGGAACACAGCAACATACAAATTAGAAGGCGTGTACAATACACTGCCTTTCTAATACTAAGAGGCGATATAAATGATGAAAAAAATAGTATTAACTGTCGTGGTTATTGTTGCTATTTTAGGAATAGCATTTGCTGCTTACAGCAATTCAAATTCTAAAAATCCAACCACAAATAATACAACTAATACCACAACAGGTACAAGCCATGCAAGTGTAAGTAATACAACACCAATAACAACACAAACAGTTAAAACATTTAACAACACGCAATCTAATATATCTCCAGCAAAAGCCCGAGAAATAGCAGCCGGGTACATAGAAACGTCAGGAGTAACTGCGGGTACACCAAAATTGGTAGATGAAAGTGGCACCCAGGTTTATATTGTACCTCTGATCGATACAAACAACACTACTGTTGGTGAGATTGACATAGATGCAAAAACAGGTAAAAACTTAGGAGGAGCAGGTGGAGCACCTTAAAAGTAATCTTCTCCTTTTAAATATTTTTTATCATTTAGAATAATATTTTTTTTTTACTTACTATAACCATACCAAGAATATTTATTTTTTTATTAGTAACAATTTTTTAAGTATAATATTGACCATCTATTTTCTGGTTTATATCCGTTTAAACTGTAAACTTACCGTATTAATTCTCTTTATAATGTTTTAAGAATGATATCATCGGTTAATATATCTTGTAAATCTGGTTTAATATGAATTATGTAAACTAAATATCGGATAATTACACATTAAAAATAGGAATAAGTCACTAAACGTAGGTTTTCATATAAAAAAAATCAAAACCTTTATATGTAGTTTATAGCTATTTATTAATCATTATGTTAAACCAATAAAATTATTGGTTTACAATTGGGGGCGAAGATAGTCAAGCGTAGAATGATTTTTTCGTTGATATTACTTTTATTTTTGGGTTTATTTATAAATATAGCTGTAAGTAGTGCAGCTGATATAAATCAAAGTGTTGTAAATTCTTCTTCTCAAATAGTATCCTCAAATGCTGTATCCAACAATGTTTCAACCGTTGTTACAAATCAAACCATTAAATCTGTGGGTACGAACACTACTAAAATTGTTGTTATCAACGGATTAACAGTTCCTATGTTAAAAGATGGACTTTCAAGAGTTCAAGTATTCTACAAAAAATATGGTAGACTACCAAATTATGTTAATTATGGTACCAGAAAAATTTCTATTTCTACTTTCGGGAAAAATTTGGTTACAGCGGGTTTAACTTTACAGGTAAGTCCAAATAGAAGTTCAGTATCTGCACTTGCAAGTTCCCTTGCAGTAGGCTCCACATCTAAATATACTACTGCAGTAAGATTATTTGATTGGGTCAGAGATAAGTTAGGTTACACATTTTATTACGGCACCAAATACGGGGCAGCTGGTACTTTAAAAGCCATGACTGGAAACTGCTGTGATACAGCAAACCTTATTGTTGCACTAGCCAGACATGATGGAATATCAGCAAGGTTCATTCATGGATATTGTCAGTTTAAAAGCGGAACATGGTACGATCATATATGGGCACAGTTATATGTTAAAGGTAAATGGCGTAATGCAGACGGAATTAGTTATAATAACTCACTTGGAACCATAACAAACTGGAATACATCTACATATAAATTAGAAGGTATATACAGTAAGTTACCATTCTAAATTAAATTAAAATTTTTTTACATTTTTTACAAATCATATTGAAGTCGAATATAGTATCAAAAAAATATATATTTTAGTATACTTAATTTTCTATCCTTAATTTTTATCTCTAATTCCAATAGTAAACAAGATAGAGCACAGTCCCGCATATTAATACCACAAAATATTTATTATTATTTATTCAAGTGGTTATCCAATTCTACTGTTAGTGGTCTAAATTCAATCCGGAATTTTTCAAGCAGATTCTGGGATTCTTCCAATTTCTCCTGGGCCTTTAATGATTTATCTTCCCTTGACAATGTTATAAAGTCATAATTAGCAGATGCTACATCCTGTAATATAATTAGAGAACGTAAAATCTTTAAGTGTAGGGAATTGCAATTTGAAGGTGGACTAATGTTTTCATAATCATTAAATGTAGATGCTATTCCCTCTATCAAAAGTTTTGTCTGTTTATAAGCATGGTTATTATCTATGGTCCCATCCTTTTCCTGACCTATCAATCCTCTGATTAGAAGTGCATGATTACCAGTTTCATCCAGGGTTTTACTGCTTCTCTTTAAAAATTGTTTTTTAGTCATACCAAACATAATAACTGCCCCTATTAGTATCAAAATTTTATATAATATTTATAGAAATTTTGTTATTATATAATATCTAGTTTCAATGTATTAATTTTATATTTTATTTAAGTATTTAAGAATAAAATTCATTGGTTTAGAAATTTAACAGATAGTTTACTATTCAATCCATTAAATAGCTTAATTAGTCGTATAATTCTACAAAAATCCTATATAGACTATCCTAAAATAAAATCATCAATTCAAAAAGTTAATAAAATGTTAATGACTATTTATATCTATTGTAAATTGGTTTTTTATTGAAACCCCATCCTAGCAAAGTTGAATAACTGCCTTGTTTAGGATATTTTAATCAATTTATATACAATTAACAGGTCAGTTATTATTGTTATAGCGTCAATTTTCGGATTATCTGATTTAAAACATTAATAAAGAATTTATGAGCATTTATAGCATCTGGTTAAAGAATAGTTAGAATAAGTAAATGACTTTAAAAGATTTGAATAATGTTGCTATTATATAAGAAAAGGTGTTTCAAATGAAATTTCAAAAAGGAAGTATTTTCAAACCGGATAAAGAGTATTATAAGATGGCTGGAATTTTGTTAGTGATTGGCGGTATAATGTATATATTAGCTATTAACATCGTAGAATCACTATTTCCAGGATACAGTATTGCTACCAATAGTTTAAGTGATATAGGTGGTATGTTACCGTTGATAGAACCAGCTGCAACCATTTTTAATGTGTTTAGTATCATATTGGGAATATTACTCATATCTTCTGCTTATTTAATCATTAAAAGTGGTGGCTGTCGTCTTTTCTCATCGTGTCTGGCTATTTTCGGCTTTTGTATTGCTGCATTAGGAGTATTTCCAGAATATACTCATGGAATCCACGTAGCCTTCGCGACAATAGCATTCTTCTTTGGAAGTTTTTCGCTATTATTCAGCTACAGATTGGGTATTAATATTCCAATGACCATTATATCTATAATTTTAGGTTTAGTAGCCCTTTTAACAATACTTTCTCCACTTATTTTCGGTATCGGACCCAACAATCCATTGGACATATTTGGTAAGGGTGGTGCAGAAAGGTTGATTATATATCCCATAATCATGTATCTAACTGCTTTAGGGGGCTATCTTACCAGCAGAGGGAAAGATTGGGTTAGAATTAGGTTTACAGATGGATACTGGTGAAATTAAAAAATCTAAATACTAAAGTTTTTTATTTATTTTTTAAAATGGTTTTATTTAAATTATGTAATGGATATTTATTAGTATAATAAATTCTTTAACACCATGATTAATTCCAAAGTCTTATTTTCACGGGTTTTGTAGATAATTATATATCATTGTGATGATAATTATAAAAATATTAAATTAATTTTGAAAAAGCGTAATTATTTTCATTTTATATTTAACTTTACGATGGGTGTATTGATTTGAATCAAAAAAAATTAATGAAGATATTTATTGTATTTGCAGTTTCATTGACAATTATGTGCAGTTACATGCCATATTCAGATGCCCAAATATTGATCATAGGCGATTCCTTAGGTGATATCCCAACAGCTAACTCTGAAGCAATAAGCATTGGAAATTTGCTTAAATCTCATGGATATCCAGTGGTTGAACTTTTAGGATCAAATGCTACCACTAAAAATATCTTAAAGGGTATGTATGGAGCCGATGCTATCATCTATGCAGGACACGGAGGATATGAATCTGATAATTACAATATGAAAGGGGGTGTTGCAACTCCACCATATGCTATTGTTGGTTCAAATGATTTCATATGGGGTGTTGGAAACCAGATGCGGGAAGGATGGAATGGTCAACTTTTTACCGCACCAGTAAAACAGAATATCCCTGTAATAATACTTCAAGCATGTTTTTCAACGGGATGGGTGGATGATAATCAGGTTTCCAATCCAATTCCAACTATATACAACTTTGCCAGTATGTTCACTGGATCTGGTGCAAATTATTATGCAACAGCATATAATGGGGCAGGTTTAGACATGGTTAAAGAATTTATAGATGGGGCTAAGAATTTTGGTACTATCAATGCAGGAAATCCCTATGGTGCAATTTACAAATCTAACATCTACAATAATGTTGCTGTTTGGCGTAATCCTAATGGATATTCTGCTTTTGTAGGTAATTGGCTCGGGCAATTCCCAACAGCTTCCCAGTGTACAGCATATAATGATAGTGCAGCCGAAGCATGGTACGATGGTGATAGATCCAAAAATCCTTACCAATCTGACTTGACAGTTATTGAAGTAACAGCACCTGCTAATGGATTAAGTGGCAGGACCATTTACGTTTCTAACACTATAAGTAACATTATTAACGTGTCTTCAAGCAGCTTCTATGTTAATTATTACCTTAAAAAGAATTCATCAAGCTCTAATATTTACATGGGACAAAGTTTCATATCAAGCCTTGCTGGGCTTGCAAGTAAACAATTAAATACCAAGTTAACAGTGCCAACCAATGTAAAAGCTGGTAGTTATTACATTTTAACATATGCAGATAGTGAGCAGACAGATCCTGAAACCAATGAAAATAATAACAAGAAACTGAGCTCAACAACGATTAATATTAATGGTGCTGATCTGGTTATATCGAATATATCAGCAAAATTAAAGGGAACAAAGACATTAGTGATTTCTAATACCATAAAAAATAATGGAAAAATCGCAGCCAGCACATACAGTGTACACTATTACATTAAGAAAAAAGGGACAACAACAAATAAATATATTGGAAAGTACATTTACAAAGGACTTGGGGCTGGTTTAACCAAAAAACAGACCCTTACCATAACCCTGCCAAAAGGCATAGTTGCAAGCGAATATTATGTGGCAGCCTACGTTGACGCAAATAAAACAGTACCCGAAACTAATGAAAGCAACAACTACAATATGGGCACTATTAAAAAAGTATAAAAACAGTCCAAAGGTTATGATCAAGCAATTATTTTTTTTAATTTCGCTAGTTTACAAATTAAATGTTTATACTAAAAGTTATGGGTATGTGGATGTATAGATTAAAGAAAAATAGCATAAATGGGGATCAAATCCTATTTTCTAATTATAACAGTTGTTTTATGCATAGGTTATCGTAACAAATATGTTCTATTCATAGCATGCTCTAAGCAATGGTTGCCTAATAATTTTTTTAAAAATAGATTTTTTGATATAAAAATTTATTTCAGATGTTAGAATATGTTAAGAACCTGATTAAAAAAAATATAGTTAGAAAGGAAGTTCTTTATACGTTCCATACACCGTGGCCGTAGTTGTGTTCCAATTGTTAACAACTCCAAATTGGTTTCTTGAACTTGTACCATCTGCTTTGTACCATACACCATTAATGTATACTAATGCAATGACATGGCCGTACCAGTTTCCACTAGTAAATTGTGCGTATACATGCTCATATTCAGCTGGAATTCCTGCTGCCCTCATAAGTGCTATCATTAAATGGGATGTATCAACACAGTTTGCTGTTTTGGAAGTTAAAGTTCCAAGAGCACCATACTTGGTGTTGTAATAGAATGAATAACCAATGTTATCCCTCACCCAATTGAAAATAGCAACTGCTTTATCTTTTTGAGTTGTAAGTCCACTGGTAATTGATGCTGCGTAAGATTTAATAACAGTACTATTAGATTGACAATTATTTGTTGGGTCCAAGTATGGCAGTATAGATGCAGGTATAACAACAGTAGTTTGACTGGATGATGAAGATGAAGCACTGATTGTGGGTGTTTTTACCATTCCACGCTGAACGGATACGTAGGCTGGTAATCTTTTATTAGTGCCATAGTAACTTAATATTTTAGAGAATGAATAAATTAATGATTCATATCGTATTAATCCTCTTGAACTGCTTGCAGTTACAGGAGCTGTTCCATGTGAATTAATATAATTGTAAACATTTTTTGCAATGGTAATATATTCTGTTTTCTGAATGTTACCGTTTGTAAATGTTTCAGCTACAGATAATACAGGAGTTTTAACTGTTTTAAGAGTAATTGATGTTTTGGAGTTTGAGTTAACTTTTATTATGTCAACTGTTAACAAGTATAAAAACTGCGATAATGTCATGTTTTTACCAGAAACAACAATATAAGCGGGTAATTTATGGTTGGTTTTTACATACGTCACCATTTTAGATGCAGCAGTATTGATTTTACTCAGTGTTAATGTAACTGGAGTAGTAGTTTTAGCTGTTCCTGCAGCTGCATAATTTACCTGGGATGTTGATGCGTCCATAATATTTTTAATATTAGCTTGTGTAATGTTATTTGTTGATTTATTTGATATTTGTGTTGAGTTTTGTTCAGGGGTTGTTTGTACGGCTTGGTTTAGACTAGAATTGTCATTTGTTTGATTGGTTGCTGCCGCTGAAATTGCGTCTACATTCAATGGTAATGCAATTGTTAGTAGTAATAGCAAAATTGATAGGAATTTTCTATTAATTATACCGCCTCCCTGCACAAAATCTAAAAATTATTGATTTAGATAAATGTGAACTACTTGAAATTTCTTTAAATTAATATATAAACCTTTTTATTTAAATTTCCATTAAAAACAGGCATTATAATTCTAATATCTAATTTAACTCGTCATTACTCGTTTTCATCTGACTTAAAACAATTAAAATTATATTGAACATATTTTGTACATTAATAGAGAAATATATACCATTTAACGCTAGAAATTAGAACCGAACACATATTAAAAATAGTATTAGTATTTGATTAGAATATAGATTGGAGATATATGTTTTTAATTTAAATATATTATTACTTTATAGACAAATGACTCAACAAAATTAATAAAAATTAACAGTCTTTATTAAAATTAAAATAAAGATCTGTAAATAATATTTATTTTTAGTCAAAAGAATATGATAAATGTATTTTAGTAAAATAGAATTCAAGTAAAAAAAGATTAATAATCTATTCAATTTGAGAAATCTCTTCTTCAATTTGAGGTCCGTCTTCTATATTAGGAATTAAATCTATGTATTTATTTGTGAGATCAGCTATATTCATCTTTCCATCCCTCATATCATAGGTTATTTCATTAAGCATTTTTACAAGGTCGTCAAACTCTTCGTCACTGTGATGATTTAATAGATATGCTTGTCCTGCATCGGATTTATCGAGCACACTAATAGCCTTTAACATTTCATGGATATTAATTTCTCCACATTTACCCTGACGAGCCCTTAAAATAAGATCATTATTCAAACTTTTTAATTCATTTTTCAATAAAATATTAATCATCTCCAGTGGATTAGGTTATTCAAATAAAAAGGAGTTAAAATCCTTTAATAATAAAAATAAATCAGAATTTCCTCTTCATAAATATGAAGCAGAAATAATTATTCTGAATAATTATTTAAGCCTGCTGATTCTTTTTCATCATCTGTTTCAGTTCTACTATTATAGTAGAATTGTCCTGATATTCCAAAGATTCTCCACATTTTGGACATGTAAAGTTGTTTTCAGTAGCTTCGTCAAATTTATATCTGTGACCATTGTCTTTACAAGCAAAGAACATATTTTCTTCTTCGTATTCTAAAGATTTTTCAATCTCGGCTGAAAACTTTTCATATTTCTCGCTTATAATATCAAAAACTTTTTCTTGATCAAATTTCCAGCTGTAAATATACCAGTTGGTTTCAGGATCCCTGCTTCTTTTATAAGAAGCTATTCCTGCATCGTATAATTTGTATAGGACTTTTCTCACGATATTCAACCTTAACTCGGTTTCTTCTGCAATTTCTTCATCAAATGTTTTACCCTTTAGAATACATTCAATGATTGAAACGCTGCTTTTCTCATCGTTAGTAATATCCATTAATATTTCCTGAACTATTGGATCGCTTAGCATATTTTGCCCTCCGATAATATTATACAATTTTTCCATTCTAGACAAGATGGCATCAAATATTTTTTTTCCATCCAATAAAAGTCTAAACAAAATTTTAAATTTTTTAAGGTAATTTATTTCCGAAATATAGATAACTCAAATAACAAAATTATTTTCAAATTTAAATCTCAATAAAAATCATTGAATACTTGTTAATGCATCATAAATACAAATTAAACAGTAAGTTACAATTTATATGTAAATTAAATTTATTTAAGTTTAAAAATTACAAAAACCATGAAGAACTAAAAAATAAATAAAACTATTCTTATCTGTTCTATCTAATATATGTTTTTCTAGTATATATACTTTGTGTTTTTATATTTTTTTATTAAATTATCTAATGCAAAGTTTTTTGTTATAAATAATATTAGATACATTTATTTTGTAAATCCCATCGAAATTAGATTAATATTATTTATGTATAGTGTTAGATAAAAAAGTTACTATGAAAATTAAAATTTTAGTATTAATATTATTTTAATGATTATAAAATGTTTAATGATGTTGGAATAGAAAGGATATAATAATTTAATTTTTATTTATCTTAAATTTTACAATTCAATCCATTCATTATAAAGCTGATTGGTTGTTTCATCCATTTCTTCAGCGGTTTTATGCTTTTTCATCCAAATTTTCCACCATGCCCTTGGTTTTTCATGTTCAACAATGTGTAATGCCTCGTGTATAACATCAAAATATATTTTATTATCATCCAGATCTTCATTGAAAAGATCCTTGTGCCTTGTATCCCTTAGCAGTACAAGATATTCATATTCTGAGTTTTCTGTTAGAAGTTTATACAAAAAAGAAACATCTTTATCTGTGCCTTTATAATCATTTAAAATTTCAATTGCACCATATACTGGAGCAATAGTATTATATACTTTGTTAATATGAATTAAAGCAGCAGATATATATGAATCATCCTCACTTTGATAAAAAAACTCCCCATATTCTTTTGTTAACATTCCATAGTATTTATCCTTGTAGGTGTTAAATCCAAATTCATTATTGAGGGTTATCATATAATAAAATGTTTTAACAACATCACATTCATAATTAAAAACCTCAAATTCTGAATCAGTTAACAGTAACACCTTATAATTTATAGTATTCACATGAAATCTGTAAAGAACATAATCAATAAGATCTTCATAAAATTCCACCCCATACTCATACATCCACCAAATCCCCCGATTTATATTAAGATTAAAAAATTTATCAGATTTATATTTGAAGCAAAAAAACTTAAAAAAAATGGGTTAGTTTTTAGAAAAATTCCAAATTAATATAAATTTTTTTATATTTCTTTAGAATGCTCCTCCCCCACCTCCACCAAAACCGCCACCAATATTTCCAATGGTATCCAAAGTATCAAGAGCTCCTGATGCAGGGTTTATACCTATGTTAAATGCAGATGTAAGGAGCATATCTCCACCGAAGTAGTAGAACATGTAAATTTCGCTTGCTTCTAGTTGTTCACCAGGCACATTGAGTTCCATAGCTTTTTTAACGGCATCAGCAGCAGCAAGTGCAGTTGCATAGACAAGGTATTTGTTCCAGATGGCAATTGATTCAGGCGGATATTCCTTCATTAAACTGAAATCCTTGATATATTGTTTAAAATTATGCCATTTAGCATCATATTCCTCACCATAGGTTGTCCACTGTCCAGCTATCTTCTCAGGAAGGATAATTGAAATAATTGCCACAACCCCCAGTATAATGGACACTAAGAGGGCTAATCTTGCTGCAGGTAACAAGTCAGTTATAGTGAATATAAATACAGCTGCAGCTACAACTAAGCTAACCCATCCAAATATTTTCAGGAGAGAATCACCCTTCCTGTTGAAGAACTTGTTAAGTTCATTATCATCTAAAAATTTTGATTTAATATCATTTGTCCAACTGTTATAGGTGTTTCTGAAACTATCTGCTATTTGAGGATCTGACAGATCATCAGAAATTCTGTCCATAGATATGAAACCATTCTCTTCAAATCGTTTAAGGAAATTCATTACATCGAGTTCAAATTCTTCGAGAGTCGAAGAATCCTGGTTAGCGTTAACCTTTAAAAACATTGGCTCCCTTAATCCATAACCCTCCATATCGGAGTGTTCCTTCTCTATAATAAGGTATTTCCGGTTGATGAGATCCATGATAGTTGCTTTAAAACCATCCATATCAGGTTTTCCAATTTTCTTTGATAATCCCGACCCACATATCGCATTAACAATGGCCGGGGGATCATTAGTTGGTATGTCCCTTTCATATTCTGCCTTGTAATCAATTTTAGGTTCTCTTCCATAGCGGAGATAGATGATTAAAGGTATGAACAATGCCAGTAACATTAACACTGAGAGTATATGGTACAGCCAGGTTTTAAAGTTAAGACTGTTCTGATAATCGTTTTGAATAACTATTATACTACCTAATCCGTTCTGATTTATTCTGTTGGCATTTATGGGATTAGCTAGAAACTGATTTTTAGGTATGACCATTCTCACTTCGAAATACTGGCCTGATGGGATGCTTGTACTTGTTACCTGTAAAACATTGTTGTTCCAACTTGAATTTGTTGCATAGTAGGGCGGGTTTAGCCAGTAACGTACACCCTGACTAGAGTTTACATGTATATTTGCAATAACCTTTCCCACAGCCACGGCCCAACTTTGACCAACCAGTTTGTACTGTAATTCCCCTATATCATTGTATACATTGATACCGTTTAGAAAATTGTATTGAATGGTTACATCCACATTTCTATTGGTGATTGGAATTGTTTTTTGTGGATTTGAATAGAGGAAAACTTGTATACGTTTAGTTGTCCCGTCATTTATAATGGTATAATTTGAATATGCACCCGTTGATGTTACTTTTACATCGGATATTTGCTGAGAACCTGTTAAAGGTATGTCCCTGTATATGCCATGGAATGTTCCAATGAATGAGTAGTGAATAACTTCCTTTACATGGAGTGTTCCATCGCTCTGTACATAGAGATCTTCGTTTATGAGGGGTATTGAATAGCTGTTGTCATTAGCTGCAAATGATGCTCCTGTACCTGCAAGTAGAGAGATTGAAAAAAAGATGGTTAAAGCTAGATAAACAGTTTTATCCATATTTTTCACCTAAAATTTAACTTTTGGAACTGCTTTTTCAGTTTCAGCAACTTCAAAGAATTCTGCTTCGGAGAAATGGAACGTATTAGCCATTAGGTTACTTGGAAACATCTGTACCTTGTTGTTGTACATTAACACTGTGTCGTTGTAAAACTGACGGGAATATGCAATCTTATCCTCTGTTTCTGATAGCGTATTCTGCAGTTCTCTGAAGTTTTCACTTGCCTTAAGATCAGGATAATTTTCAGCAACAGCAAATAAAGATTTTAATGTATCTGTTAGCACATTGTTAGCTTCAGCAGTTTCTTTAACGGTTGTTGCATTCATAAGACCCGACCTTGCCTTGGCAACATTCTCAAAAACACCCCTCTCATGGGTTGCATAACCCTTTACAGTCTCAACCAGGTTTGGAATAAGATCTGTTCTTCTTTTAAGCTGTACATCTATCTGTGACCATGCATTTTTAACACGATTTCTAAGGGTTATCAAACTGTTATAAAGTGAAACAGCATAAATAACCAGTAAAATCACCACAATTAGAATTATAATTTCAATAATCATTATTTATCCTCCTAAAATCCTAATATATTATAGTTAAAAATTTTGTTATTTAAAATTAATATATCTACATATTATATATGCTAATCTAATATTTCACTAATAATAAAATTTGATTCGCTATAATTGAATAGTTTAAAAAAAGTTAGTTTAGCAGATATTTAAATTTTGATTGTAATATAATTAAAAAAAAGTTAATAAAATATTAGGAAATCTAGGTTTATTTTTGTATACTATCCTATCTCAGCCATTTCATCTAGACAGCACACAGATTCGAATACGTGTAAATCTCCCATTTGCATTTCAACTACAACCACAAAGGATGTATAGAGTGGTCCAAAATTAGGGATTTGATTTCTAAGATAATTTTGATATTTATAATTATTATTAAGCATTAATATCACCTCAGTGTGTATGAAACATGAAATTTGTTATATTAAACTGTCATCAAATCCAAGATATGTTTTAGTTAATTTGGGTTACTATAATATTGATTTTTATCATATATAAATAAATCGTTTAAAAAAAAATTCAGAATATTCCATACCAAATCACTATTAAATCATTTACAGGAAAACAAAATTTTTATCCAAAAAGAACTAGTTGTCTTTGAAACAAATAAAAACACAGTCATTTATGAAATTTAATAGAAAACTTAATTTCAGCTTCAAATAAATATTGATCAAGATAAAAAAAAACTTGAGGTGAATTGTATGTCTAAAAAGAGTGATGCAATGAAGGATGAATTACAGAAAAAAACATTACATGCTAAAATTAAAACTGATGAATTAAAAGCAAAGACACTGGTAAAACAAGAAGAAATCAAAAACAATGCCATTGAAGTTAAAAAAGGTGCTTTAAAAAAGACAGCAGATGCAAAGGATAGTGCTATCATGAAAACAGCGGAAATAAAAGAAACAACCACCAATAAAACAGCGGAAATAAAAGAAAATGCATCTGAAAGATCTGCAGAATTCAAGGGAAATGCTGAAAAAACAAGAAAACAAGCAGAAGGTATGATCAACGAATTTATAAGCAGTTTAAAGGATAAACAGGAAGAATTTGGAAAAACAATTGCTGATTATACTGCTGGTGAAAAACTTCTGACCGATGTCATCAACACCGAAAACAGTATAATAATCAAGACAGACCTTCCACCATTAACTAAAGAAGATGTTAACGTAAATATTACCGAAGATTCGGTCGAGATCATTGCAAAATTTGAGGAAAAAGATGAAAATCTGGAATTTATTAAAAATGAAAGAAATTATGGTGAAACTGTAAGAATTATACCACTTCCAGTTATAATTGATGTTAAAAAAGCTTCTGCAAACTTTGTGGACTCAGTTTTAACAATTGAACTTCCTAAAGTTCAAAAAGAAAAAATCAACGTAAAAATTGAATAAAAATAATTATACTACTTTTTTATTTTTTTTTATCATAGTATTCCATTTCATTGAAATCTATTTTAAATGAAGTACCATTACTCTGATCAAGATATATCTTACCATCTATCTGATGTGTCAGTGTGGTTATTAACTGTAAACCCAATGAATCTGTACTCTCAAGATCTATATTCTCCGGAAAACCAATACCATCATCAGCAACACATAAGGTGTAACCATTATCTTTTCTAAGCAATGAAACATCGATATTTCCATTATCAATAGCATTTGATGGAAAAGCATACTTCAAGCTATTGGTTAGTAATTCATTGAGTATCAAACCCAGTGGTATGGTAATATCCGTATCCAGCATAATATCTTCAACATCTAAATTTAGTTTAACAACATTAGAATCGTGTACATAGGATCGAAATATATCGTTCGAAAGGGTTTTAATATAATCTCCAAAGTTTATTCTTTTAAGGTCCGTTGAAGAATAAATCTTTTGATGTATGAGTGCCATGGATTTAGCACGGCTCTGACTCTCCTTGAACATTATTAAATCATCTTTATCCTTAATATAATGTGATTGAAGATTAAGAAGGCTAGATATCACTGTTAAATTATTTTTAACCCTGTGATGTATCTCTTTTAACAGGGTTTCCTTCTCTTTTAAAGATTTTTTAATCTCAGCCTCTGCATTTCTTCTTTTAGTAACATCTAATAGAGATACTAAACTGTTATTAGAACCGGGCATTATCACAGCCACAACAAAAATGTTTTTGATAACACCTAATTTATTGGATAATCTAAATTCATAATTCTTTGGATCAGATTGATTATCAGTTATTCTCAGATTATTATGTTTTAACATGGGTTCAAGGTCATCTATAACAACGAAATCTGTCCAAAACATCTTACCCTCAATATCATCTTTAGGATAACCTGAAAGTTTCACAAATTCTGTGTTGGCAAGTGTGATGAGATTTTTATCATTAATTATCACAGTAGCTGTACCTGTATTTTCAAAAATAGTTCGATAAGCAGATTCAGAATTACGAAGAGATTTTGTAACCTCTTTTCTGAGAATTATCTCTTCTTGAGCTTTACTATAAAGATGTTTATTCTCATTAATTGAGAGAAACTGACGTGAAATCACGAGAAAAATTAATATACCAATACCAAATTCTAAAAAGGTTAAATCCGGATTAAATGTATTATATGCCCATATAAGTGATATATATGCCATAGAAATCCCACCAAGTGCAATATAAGGAGTTATGGTATAGGTTTTTTTTCCGGAAATATAATCTATAATAAAATTATCAGAATCAATTTTCTGATGTGTATACATGGAAATACCAGCAAGGCCCAGTATTAAATAACCAATTAACCAACCTAAATCTGTTGGACTACCCGGAACATAGGTCCCATGAATAGTTTGATACACATATACACATTCAGTTGTGATCAAAACCAACACCCCAACTAGAATAATCAGAAATGGTACATACATTTCCTTGTATATCCTGTTAAACAACAGATCTAACATTGCTAAAACCAGTAAGAAACCACCAAGAATATACATTAAATCAAATATTAACGACGAGAAATCACCATTATAATGTTGAAATGCTGGGACTATTAGAAATATCCACAAAGCCAATGAAATTGAAAATAAAATAATAACAATGTCAAAGTATCTTTTAAATTTCTGACGGTTTGTGCTGTACGAAGAAGGCAATACAAGAATTCCAATTAGGAATATTGGGAAAAACATCAAATATAATATATTAGCCAGGGTATTAGATGGATTTTGATTGGTTAATACTAAAATTCCCCATAGAATATTGCCCACAACCGATGTTAACACAGCTATTGTTAAGATTGTCCAGGCAAGTTGGGTTCGCTTTCCATAAATAGCAGATGTTATAGTTGCAAGATATAAACAGATGGCCACAAGCGAATACAAAATAGCAATCATGGAAAAAACGAATATACCCTCCAAAACAGGCTGATTTTTTAGTAGAAATGAAACTATCAGATAGGCTGCAAAAAAGAAAATCCCAAATAACAACCCATTACGAACTGATATTTTAAACATCATCTTTTGATAGTGTCCCTTTTTTAAATGTCTTATTTCAATCTTATCCCTGTATAATTTCTTATATATTTATATCCCATTTATAACTATTCTTATTGATATTTTAAACTTTTAATATATTCTTTAAGCAGATATCTCTATTTTTAAAGAATAAAATTTTGAAAACATATCAGATTAGTTATTATATATGTTGAAGCTGTTCATACAATTCCAGAATTATTATGATCATTATATCAAATGGTCTTAAATAATATAATAAATTGATAACGTTTATTATGAAGGAATATGATCTAAACGAAAACAATATTTAATTCTCAGAAGAAATAATTATTGGGTAAACTTTTTAGTATTAATAAAAGCATTTTATATGATCATCATCATATGATATCTGCATGAATAAATCATATTTTCTAGATAAGATAATATAATATAGAAAAAATAAATAAATATTAACAATCTCTCTTCAATATAAAGCCAGTGCATTATTATAAATGATTTCATTGTAAAGAGTCTGATAAGATTTGGGTGAGAATTGTGCATAGGTACTATAAAAGGTTGTGAAAAGAAGTTAATTATGTCATTTTTATCGCTGGTGGTAAAAAATCCATTCAGAAACAAAACAAGAAGTGCCCTTGCTATCGTCGGGATATCAATTGGAATAATTGTTATCGTGGCCTTAGGAATGGTTACTGGAGGATTAGAAAACTCCACACAAAGTACTCTTAAGGCGGGTGCAGCTGAAATAACTGTAATTCAAACAGGTTCAAGTAGTTTCGGATCGGGTGGATCACTTAATGAATCATTAGCCGCTTCACTACTTAATATAAGTGGTGTTAAGGATACAGCAGGAATTTTAAGAGCAACTAACACATCTACAACTGTAGCCACCACAACTTCGAACAGTTCTTCAGGTGGTTTTGGTGCTGAAGGTGGAGTATCAGTAACAGGAATAGATGCTAACAAGTTGAGTTTAATAGGTGTTGATACTATTAATGGTACTGCGTTTACCAATACCAGTACAAATCAGGTTATAATGGGTACAACTATAGCACAGAGTCTTAACAAAACTGTTGGAGACACCATCGATCTGTACGGTAAAAACTTCACCATCACTGGAACGTATGAAACAGGTAACTTCATAACCGATGCAGGGATTATGATGCCACTTTCAACTCTCCAAAATTTAACAAATAACCAAAACAAGATTAGCGACGTATTAGTTAAGGTAACTGATAATGCAAACGTAACAACCGTCAGCCAATCAATAGAGAACGCATATCCTAACCAACTATCTACAACAACTGCAGCAGATGAGGCCAATAGAATAAATCAGGGTCTAAGTTTTATAAACACTGCCAGTTGGGCAATTTCGCTCTTAGCAATATTTATTGGAGCTGTTGGTGTTATAAATACTATGATAATGTCTGTTTATGAAAGAACAAGGGAAATAGGAGTATTAAAAGCCGTTGGATGGAGAGATAGAAGAATACTCGGTATGATACTTGGAGAATCAATTGTACTAACACTACTCGCATTTGTTATTGGTACAATAGTGGCTGTTGTGGGAGTCGAGCTCATATTAACTCTGAGCCCATCTGTTGGTGGAATAATAAAACCATCATTTGCATACGATATATTCCTAAGAGCATTTGTAGTAGCATTCCTCGTGGGTGTTATAGGTGGTTTATATCCAGCATACAGGGCTTCAAGACTATCACCAACGGAGGCACTGCGCTATGAATAATAATGAAAACATCATCGAGATTAAAGGACTGAAAAAGAGTTATGATAATGGAAAAATAAAGGCCCTTAATGGTATGGATCTTGAAGTTAAAAGGGGAGAATTCATATCCATTATGGGCCCATCAGGATCCGGAAAATCATCACTACTTAACATGATTGGTGCACTTGATCGCGCAGATGAAGGTTCAATAAAGGTTGCTGGTATTGATTTGATGAAAACCAAAAAATTATACGAATTTAGGTCAAAAGAGATAGGTTTTGTGTTTCAGATGCATAATCTAATACCAAACCTAAGTGTACTTGAGAACGTCCAGATTCCCATGTTTGAAACCAAAACATCATCTAAGGATATGAAGAAAAGGGCATTGGAACTTTTAAAAGCAGTAAATCTTGAAGATAAGATCAATCAAAAACCAACCAGATTATCGGGTGGTGAAAGACAGAGAGTAGCTATTGCTAGGGCTCTGGTAAATCATCCATCAATAATATTGGCAGATGAACCAACCGGTTCTTTAGACTCTAAAACTGGTGAAGTTATTCTGAACTTGCTAAAGGATCTTCACTCCAAAGAGAATGTTACACTGGTCATGGTCACACACGAACCATACGTAGGTAAAATGGCCGAGAGAATAGTAACTGTTCTTGATGGTAAATGTCAAAATATCATTCAATCATCTCAAGCAGGATAATTGAACTAAATTCTTACCTTTTTTATTTTTTTAACAATTGACTACGAGTTTAAAATTAGTTTTTCATAGATTTTAAATCATTAATATCGATATAATGCGTTAATAGTTGTCTTTATTAAGTAAAAAAAAGTTTATGATAGTTTAATTAATTAATCATATCCTTGTTTTTATGTATCCTCCTATCCATCCACAAACAGCCCCATTAATAGCTCCCAATATGGTTAATGGTATTAAATAGAGAAATGAACCCATAAAGAGGCTTCCTAAAAAGAAGGAAATTGCTCCTGTAACAATTGCATTTTTAGTTCCAATTATTTGGTTATTAAATAGGTAACCAACAGCTACTAACAATATAAAAATTAATAGAGTGAAAATACCGTGTGTAATTGTTAATATTAGAGTTATTGCTATTGTTACAAGTATTACCAAAGTCCATCGGATATTATAGAAATTGAGCTCATTTAATACAGAATTTATAAAACCTTTATCCATCCCATAAGGAGATTTTTTAGTTCTATTCCAATTTTGAGCATTATAGATTTGTTTTCCGAATATATTTTGTAAACTTGAAACCAATCGGTTTTTTAGATCCATTCTTGGAACAGAAAACGCTGATTGTATCTTGTTTCTTAAAATTTCTTTTCTTGTACTTTTTTTCATTATTGAGACTTGTTTCCAATTGGGATCAACAAAATCTAAATTTTCAACATATCTGTATTTACCGCCACAATCACAGTTACCAACAAAATTTTTGGCAGACTCCCCCGATTGCAGTTTATAGTAACTCTTACATTTACTGCAAATTAAATAACTCATTTGAACACCTATTGTCCTATATTCCAAGTTTATATTGTTATTTTTCTATAAATATTCTCTCTACTCTTTGTCGGTAAGTGTTAAAAAATGGAGTTTAATTACATTTACAAGACATAAATGGAGATAATTTACTATTTTTTTTATCCCACAGAGTTATAAATACAATGATAGTCTAATTTGGATAAGATATTATGAATTCATAAAAATTTTTAAGCTTAAATTAGCTCCAAAATGTATTTGATTATACAACATAAATAATATTATATTATATTTCTTTTAAAATGAATCATTAATATACGAAATCATAAAAATTTAATGTAATATTACTATCATGATTCCAAATAAATCTTATAAAGTAAATAAATATTAATTAGAAGGTAATATTCGGAATATCATAAAAGATGAAATGGAGATATTATGATTAATAATGATAATTTAATTCATTTGAACCTTTTAATCAAAAAATTAGATGATCTGATAGATATTATGATTGAATCCACTAAACAGGTAATAGATATTGGAAATGTGAATTACGAATTAAAAAATGTTCTTGATAAATTAGATATTGTTATTGACAGCTTAAATGATTCAGATGAAAAAAACAGACTTGAAACTGCCAAAGACCATATCACCTACGCTAGTGTGGATATACTAGATGATGCAGATATTTTCTACAAAATTAACAGATTAAAAATAGCAAAAAGTATTTTAATAAACATTAAATAAAATTAAATGATTAATCTTAAATCATTCCAAATGATAGCTTAAACAGTTAAGAACTAACCATTAATGGTTGATATTGGCTGTATGATCATAGAATATAATTTTCTTTAATTATAAGAAATTTGTTAAGTTTAAGCACAAGAATGTATAATTAGTCTTCATTTTTCATTAATTATTTAACTTAATGTTAATTTATGTCATTTTATAATTCGTTACCTTAACATTATATCCCATTCTAACTACGATAAGTTCTTTATTATAAACTTATGAAATTACTACATCATTGGTAGTTGCATTAAATTTTTCAAATTGTCTAATGACTCATTTTGTGATTTACGGATCACTAAAGTCAGATTATCACAAAAATAATTTAAAACTTTAATTCAATGTGATATGTACTATTTTCATTAAGAACTAATATTCAACTAACGGATAGTGTAAAAACGGTAAGATCAAAAATATTAATTGTAGAAGATGAAATTATAATAGCAATAGATTTAAAAATAAGATTAGAAAATTTGGGATATCATATACTTGGTATAGCACTTAATGGGGAAGATGCTATTAAAAAAATAAGAGAAAAAAATCCAGATCTGGTTTTAATGGATATACAATTAAATGGTGATATGGATGGTATAAAAGTAGCTCAACAAATTCGAAACCAATACAATATCCCATTCATATACATTACTGGAAGTCATGACAATTCACTCTTAGATAGAGCAAAACAAACAAATCCCATTGGTTTTATAAGCAAACCATTTGATGAAACAGAAATACAAAACTCAATAGATATTCATTTACTTAGTGAAAAAACTGAGTTTTAATTTGTTATACGAGAATATCGTTTACCATAACTTCGCAATATTTTTCTTTATAGTAAATCGATGGGGATTTTTGTGATTCCACAAAAAAGGATGTAGATGTAAAATAATTTATAAAAAGTGTGTACATATGTAGAAAAAAATTTATTCTTATTCTATGGTAAAACTTATGACCTTTCTTTATATTTTAACTCTTTAAAAGTAATCTTAAATTTTGTTCCGTGATTTCTATCAAGTTTTATCTCACCATCAATCTGACCAAGTAAAATAGTCACTAGTTGCAGGCCGAGTGTTTCTGGATTTTCCAGATCGATGTCTTCTGGAATTCCTATTCCATCATCAGCGATGGTGAGTTCCATTTGTTGAGGTAGGGATTTTAGTTTGATGGTTATGGTTCCTTCCAATTTTGGAAAGGCGTATTCGGCAATGTTGGTAATTAATTCGTTAATAATGAGTCCCAATGGCATTGCTGTGTCCATGTTGGTAGTAATATCTTCAATATCCATTTCAACTTTGATATTTCCTATTTCAATCCCATAATTGTATAAAATGTCATATACAAGTTTCTCAACGTATTGTTTGAAATTGAAATCAGTAAAATTGGATGATTGAAAAAGTTTCTCGTGAACCATAGCCATGCTCTTCACTCGACCCCCACTTTCCTTCAAAACTTTTGCCATTCCCTTTTCTTCACATGAAGAAACTTCTTGCAAGTGAAGCAAACTAGCAATTATCTGGAGATTATTTTTGACACGATGATGGATCTCACGAAGAAGAACATCTTTTTCATTTAAAGATTTTTTTAGTTGTTCTACTGTTTTTTTATGTTCGGTGATATCTTCTGATACACCTAATAAATACTGAGGATTTCCTTCCTTGTTTAAAATGGGAATTTTTTTGGTGTGTAGTATTCTTTGACCTGAATTCTTGGTTAAAAGGGTTTCTTCGGGTATATCTAATAGTTTCTTGTTTTTAAGGACTTCTCTATCCTTTTGTATGAAAAAATCCGCTTCATTTTTTGGGAAAAAGTCAAAATCAGTTTTTCCAATTAATTCTTCTCTGGAATGCTCAAATAAGTTTTCTGCTGCTTTGTTAACCATTTTAAAATCGAGTTTGTCAGCACTTTTTATAAAAATCGTGTTGGGAATATTTTCAACAATATTTCTCAGAAATTCTTCACTTCTTTGCAACTTTTTTTCTGTTTTTTTACGTTCAGTGATGTTGATTACCATGCCCAATGCTGTGTTATTTGCCAAGTGAACACTAATAAGCACGTTTATAGTTTCACCTGTTGCTGAAACCATATCCAGTTCATACTGATTAATGATACCATTTTTTTTAAGTTTATTTATTATTTTATTTCGATCTGCAGGATTTTTATAAAATTGACAGATATTTTTTGATTTTAACTCTTCAACACTTTTTAAATGAGTTATATCTGCCATAGCCTGGTTTGCAAATAGAATATCACCTTTAAAGTTAGTTTTATATACTCCTACTAAAGAATTATCTACCAAATCACGGTAATTTTTCTCACTTGCTTTTAAGATACTCTCCAAATCATGTTTATAAATAGCGATATCTATAGCGTTCTTAAGGTCCTTTTGTTCATAAGGTTTTATTATATATCCGTATGGATCTGTGAGTTTGGCTTTTTGGACTGTAGATTCTTCAGTATGAGCAGTTAAATATATAACGGGGATATCTAGTTTTTCAATTTCATTAGCAACTTGAATACCATCTATTTTCCCGTTAAGAATTATATCCATCAAAATAAGATCGGGTAAAATAGCTGGAGCTTTCTCAATAGCATCTTCACCACTAGATGTGACATATGGAACTTCATAACCAAAAGATTCCAATGTTTGTTTGATATCCATGGCTTCTATTCTCTCATCCTCTACAAGTAAAATTTTAACCATTTTCATCTTTACTATCTATTTTATAAGTCTCTATTGCAACTATACTATCCATAAAAATGGTGATATCAAGGCCATATTACTACCTCTTTATCAACTATTCAAAGCCAGCGTTTAAATGGGAAAATAATTTTTTATATTTAATAGTTTTATTCTTTCCTTGTATTTTTGAATGTGATTTTGAATTGTGTGCCGTGGCTTCTGTCAAGCTCATTTTCACCATCGATCTGTCTTACTAAATCATAGACCAGCTGTAATCCTATAGAATCAGTATTCTTATAGTCCAGATCGTCTGGGAGTCCTACTCCATTGTCTGCAATAGTGAGTTCTAGTTGATCTGGGGATGATTTGAGTTTTATTTTTATAATTCCTTTACTTTGGGGGAAGGCGTATTTGACGCTGT
>Ga0224559_1000234_pt1 | contig 39209 bp, 40 predicted proteins | sample 714S33034metaG_FD_180676 | JGI IMG/M metagenome (GOLD analysis project Ga0224559, IMG submission 180676) | Peat soil microbial communities from Stordalen Mire, Sweden - 717 S3 30-34 | ecosystem: Environmental > Terrestrial > Soil > Wetlands > Peat | place: Sweden: Norrbotten County, Stordalen... | reverse complement strand
GACTCTGAAGGTGTTGAAAATAGGAAGGTCCAACTCTTTGCAGGTAATGATGATACAATACAATTTTACAGCCATTATGGTTTCCATCCTATACAGATCATCCTGAAACAAAAAAAGATGATTTAAATTATTCTTATTTTTTTTATAACTTTAAAATGTTTTAAAGCAATTATTGAGTCCCCCCAGTGATTAATGCCATATTCCTTGTATATACTTGGTTTAATTAAATGTTATCATTAATTAATAAGCAACAATGATCGTCTCTGTTACTCAATGGTATACCCTTATGAAATAACCTTGTTTGGCCAGTAAATAACCACTCTTCAATTTTATTATATTCTTCCATGGAATATGTTGCCATCCCTGCAAACAAATCTGCAACTTGTAATTAACGGATCCTCCAAACATCTAAATTGCTTCTTTTTTTTAGGTCCAAATTGCTTCATGCAGATCCACATTATGGACAGGATACTCCTTCTGATTCTTGTTCTATTTTAGTTATTAGAGATCCTACACGAAACTAAAGAGCAAAATATTTCTTTTAACATTTTTACCCCAAATTCCTTACATAAATCGGAATTGTAGCATGGAAATTATTAATTAAGTAATACTTTTTTGTGATGTTTTTCACTAAAATAATTTAATATTATAAATGTGTGTGATTGACTATAAAGTAATAGATTGAAATAGGGTGGAATAAGACATATTATGATAAATTTAAAGAAAAAAAGATATTTAACAATTTTATTTTTAATAATATTCGTAGGAATCTTTCAAATTAATCTATGTATTTCTTTGAATGATGTTACAGTAACAGCTGCATCAATAAATAGTAATGTAAGTTCAAGTACGTTAATTCCTGATGAAACTTCAGTAAATGCAAAATTTCAAGAAATTAGGAATATTCCCTACAATGAACAATCAATGAACTGTACAACTAAATCAAATTTATTTGCATCATACCTTCAAGAAAGTGGTGCAAAAAATATTTCTATAATGATCGTAGTATACAATTCTGGTAAATACTCCCACGAATTTGTTGACTGGAATGGACATATTTATGATGCCTGCAATAATAATGAATTAAGTTATCAAATATCCAAAGAATCATATCTAAAACAATTACAAAAGATCGGCTTTACCGGAGTATGTATTGAATCTCCTTATGTGGGATCATAAAAAACCACTTTAATAATTTAGCACTTATTACTTTAATACTACAATAGGAAATGTCTTAATTCGCTCATGCTTTGAGACAGTTAATTTAAATCTTTCGAATATTTCCTCATCAATGTTTGATTAAAAAGACATTTTTCTTCCATTTCATGTATTACAAGATGAATTAATTAAATGTTTTTAAATTATTTATTGAATTCGAAATATTTCATGATTAATCACAATATTTATTATCAACAACATACATATATTAATATGAAAAGGTGATATTTTTGGACGAAAAACAAAAAAGTTTGTTTATAAATTGTTTGGAAGAATTTAAAGCTTCAAATGGTTTTATAATCACCAATAATAGTGGAATAAAATGGAAACTAAACCATAGAAACATTATCAAAAAACTAGAAAACGTCTTGGAATAAATCCATTGAAAAGTCAAATTTGAAATATTTAAAATCTAAAAAGATTATTATACCTACAAATAAGATTACATATATTATATTAACTAGTAAATTGGCTATTTAACCACCTATTGCTTTTTATACGTTCTTTATTAGCATCATGAATCTATAATAAGAACTGAATTTGTAACTGATACTGCATCAAGTATTTAAAAAAAAATTAATAAAAAATAGATATTCCATCAAATAAAAAAAATAATGGAAAATAAATCTATTCTAGATTATAACCCTGCCCCGCCGGATACGTGATCATTTGTCATTTCAAGCATCATTGGTTTTGGTAGTTCAATTCCAATGGTCTCTTTTATAACATCTTCCACAGTATCTGCTGGTATGAATTCTATTTCCTCCTTAACATCCTTTGGAACATCATCTAAATCTTTTAGATTTTCTCTAGGAAGAATGATACGTTCAATTCCAGCACGGTGGGCAGCTATAACTTTTTCTTTAATACCCCCAACAGGAAGTACAGCCCCTCTAAGTGAGATTTCACCGGTCATTGCAAGTTTAGGATCTACTTCGCGTCCAGTTACTAATGATGCGATGGTGGTTAATAGAGCTGCACCTGCTGAAGGTCCGTCTTTAGGAATTGCTCCTGAAGGAACGTGTATATGCAGATCTTTCTTATCAAATTCTACACTTTTCAAGTTGAATGCAAGTCTAGATCGGATCAAACTTTGGGAAATCTTAGCCGATTCTTTCATTACATCACCTAATTGTCCTGTCAAGGTCAATTTACCACTTCCTGGCATGAATGCACCTTCAATGAACAGAATGTCCCCACCTACTGGTGTCCATGCTAACCCTGTAACGACTCCTGGAGGGTTATTTTTACCGGCTAAATCGTACTGTGTTAGTTCATGACCGAGGATATCGTAAAGCATATCATCTTTAACTATGTAAGGGACTTCAACTTTTCCAACTACAATCTTTTCAGATACAACTCTTGCAACTGCAGATAGTTGACGTTTGATTCCTCTTACTCCTGCTTCTCTGGTGTACTTTTCAATGATGGTTTTGAGTGCTTCATCATCTATTTGAAGTTGGGTTTCATCTAATCCATGTTCTTCAAGAACTATTGATATTAAATGATCCTTTGCAATATGGAATTTCTCATGGCTTGTGTAACTTCCTATTTCGATTATTTCCATACGATCCCTGAGGGGTCCTGGAATATCCCTTAAAGAATTTGCAGTTGCAATGAAGAACACATCAGACAGATCATAAGGCACATCAAGGTAATGGTCTGAAAAACTGTCGTTTTGTTCCGGATCTAATACTTCTAGGAGTGCACTTGCGGGATCACCGTTGTATGCTGCCATTAATTTATCCACTTCATCCAAGATGAACACCGGATTTTTTTCACCCGCCCTCTTCATACCTTGTATGATTCTACCAGGTAATGCTCCGAGATAGGTTCTTCTGTGGCCTCTGATTTCTGCTTCGTCTTTTACACCACCCAGACTGATTCTTACATATTCTCTTCCTAAAACTTCTGCAATACTTTTTCCTAAACTAGTTTTACCAGTTCCAGGTGGACCTACTAATAAAAGGATAGACCCTTGTTTATTCTGTTTTAATTTCATCACAGTAAGGTGTTGTATTATACGATCCTTAACCTTTTCAAGGCCGTAGTGTTCATCATCCAGTAACTTCCTTGCAGCTCCTATGTCAATATCTTTTATTACGCTTTTGCCCCATGGTAATGTTGTTAGAAGGTCGAGGTAATTTCGAATCACATTCTCTTCAGAACTATGAGGTCCTTGCCGTTCAAGTTTTAAAACTTCTTCCAATGCCACTTCTCTGACTTCATCAGGCATTTCTGCTTCTTCTATGAGTTCTCTATAATCTTTTTTGCTACCAGTACCTTCAGTATCATTTAATTCTTCTTGGATAGCTTTTAATTGTTCCTTAAGCATGTTTGACCGATGGTTTTTGTTCATTTCTTCGTTGAATTTGGCAGCCATTTCCATCTGGAATTTTATTGATTCTTTCTGATCGATCAATATGTCGAGGAATTTTAAACTTTTCTCCTTTAACGAGCGTATTTCTAATAATTCTTGCTGTTCATATACAGACAATCTCATGTAAGGATATACATATCCAATAACTTTGGTTATATCGTTTAATTGATTAACCTGTTCCACATAGTTCTTTGAACCCTTAAAGTTTCTGCTTATCTCACTGACTAGGTCTTTTATATGTTCCAGAATTTCATCTTGACTTTGTTTGTCTATATCAACTATATCTGGTATCAACCTGTAAGTGGCATTGAAACTAGATCCTTCAGGAGTTATCTCTTCTATTTCAACCCTTTCAACGATCTCGACAATTATTTGATAGAAATCTCTCATTGCTTTGATACTATCAATTTTGACTAATGTTCCTATATTATATAAGTCTGATTCTGAGTATAACCCTTCTAGATTATCTTCTTTTACAGCTACTGCAATGGCGTAGAAATCATCCTTTGCAACTTTGTTGTAGATATTACTACCAACTTCTTTACCTATCTTTAAGGTCATCTTTGTCTCATGTAATAAGACCTTATCTGGTATAACTAATACTGATAAATTTTTATTAATGTTCATTTCATTCATAGTATCACTCGGGACGTGTAAATTTGATTATAATGCCTTAATATTGGCTATTGGAATTTTATTCTTCTAATTTTTTGCATTTTGTTAAAACACATTTAAATAAAAAATCAATTTTTTCTTTGTGTTTTAATAAGGCGTTCTGGTTAAAGGTGTAATAGATGTAATTGCCTTGTTTTTCTGCGTCGAGGATCTTCACAGTTTTTAGCACTTTAAGGTGTTGTGATGCTGCAGGTTGGGTACAACCCATCATTTTAGCCATTTCAGTAACACTAAATTTATCCTTTTCACCAGATGCGAGGTTATAGATCAATATTAGTCTGTTAATATTGCCTAAAGCCTTGAATAATTCTTCCAATTCTTCGGAAAGATCATCATCGCCATGTTCAAAATCCATCCTCAACATCATGTTTCATAAGTATATAAGTATATGCTTATATACTTTTCTATTATGCCAATATTTTATAAAAATCTCGAAAGAATTATTAAATTTTTACAAGATAATATAAAACTATAATTTAATTTATGGGATAAAATTTGAAAATGAAACAAAATTCCACATTAATATTAAGGGATTTCATGACGGACTTTGCAAGCAATACTGGACTTGCACCTGAGAGTAGTCATTCTAAACGTTATTTATGGATCGATGCCTTTGCAGTTTGCAACTTTTTAGAACTTTAAAATCTTACAAATGAAAAGATCTATTTAAATTTAGCCCTAAAACTTATTTACCAAGTACATCACATTTTTGGGCAATATAATCAGAGAAGTAAAAAAGGAGTTTGGATAAGCGGTTTGGATATGTATGATGGAGAAAATCATCCAACACAAGGAGGATTACGTATAGGTAAAGAAATGAACGAACACAGTCCAAATGAACCATATAACGAAAGTCTTGAATGGGATGAGCAGTATTATCATTATCTAACCAGATGGATGCAAACTCTAAACAACACTTCTAATATTACTATGGATAAAAAATACGTTAACAGGGCCATGGAACTTGCAAAGACGGCACACAAAAAATTTACATATTTGCCAAATCATGGCATAAGAAAGAGAATGTACTGGAAAATGAGCATAGATCTAAATCGTGCATTAGTACATTCCATGGGGCAACATGATCCTCTAGACGGTTATGTAACATACTGTGAAATTCAAAACGAAATGAATAACCTGGATTTGAAGGATAATATTGAAAAACCCCTGCTTTATGAGAAGGAAGACATGAAAAAAATATTTCCGGGCATGTCTAGGTAACAGACGATCCATTAGGTTTAGGGGGCTTTTATTTCAGATGCTACACTGATAACCCAGTTAATAAATAATAGATATAATCTATTTGAACTCCTTGAAACAATTTTAGATTCTACGATTATTGGGATTAGATCTTACATATCCAACAATCCTATGGAGCTATAAGCAAACTAACGTCTAGCATTTAGAGAATTAAGTCTTTCAATCGGTATTAATGGACTGGTAATCATTAAGGATTTAATCCACAATATCTAAATTTTCAGGAAAATCTTTAGAAAATAGATTATACGAACTGGATAAATATACCACTCTTGGAGAAACCATAGAAAAATTCTGGTTAGATACTAACAACAAGAATACAAGAAACTGGGTAAAACACAGAGATATAAATATGGTTATGCTGGCAACTTCTTTGGCTCCCGATAGATTTTTAAAGAGTTTGTAAGAAATATAAAAAATTCTATTTAAATATTCAACAAATACCTGTAACCATAACCAGGACAAAAATTAAGATTAGGGGCATTTTTATCGGCATCAATCCAATTACCATCTACAATAAATGTGAATTCATAAAAATCACTGGTTATGCCACCTTTGATCTTACTTATTAATACTTCAAATTCCCATTTACCGCTTTCAGAATTATAATGCATTTTCCATTCAAGATCATCTTCGGACCATCCCATAAAATTTCCAAAAATACGAACTTCTTCCTGTGCTGATCCAGAGTAAACAAACTTCACTTTGTCCTGTTTAATTATGTATCCAAAATCATTCATAGTTTGCACCGATTTTGATTTATCTAACTAATTTATAACTAAATCTCAATTAGATGGGTTTTGTGGAATGTTGATTGCTACTGTTTGTTGAAGCAGTTGGGGAAACATTTCCAGATCCCGATGAGTTTGTAGTGTTGTTTGAACTGTTAGTTGGTACATTTGTAAATGGAATTGGAACAATTGCTCCTGTAGTAGGTTCTAATCCAATATATCTAGCTGTGAGTTGAGGGATCTTTAACTCTCCAAGTGAAACTGATATATAATTATAACTGCCCGAGACATCACCATAAACAATAACCACATCTCCAATATTAAATGTTGTTTTTGTGTTATAAGTTACATATATCACGTCTGTGGGGGACCATCCTCCATTTACTTGTGTAACTGCAAGAACAATATCAGTTACACCATTATTTTCATTTATCTGAACTATTTGACCTGTAAATTTGAAATGTTGCCCAGTATAATTATTTAAATTACTGTTTAACTCTTGAAAACTGATAACATTGCATGATGCTTCATATTCTGTAAGGGCATTTCCAGTTAAGGGAGCATCATTAGTAAATACTAAACTTAAAATCGAAAATATTAATAAAATTATAACTACGCATGCAAAAATAACAATTCCCAGTTTAACTGGAGTTGGTTGTTGTCTAAACCAATCACGAGCCATTTCTAATTTGTCCCACATTACAATCACTAAAATTTATATAAATCTATAAACTTTTACAATTAAAACATTGATATCTTCCTACTTAATGATAATGATTTATTAAGGGTAATATCAATTTTTATCATAGGTTCTCTAAACATTCATCTTTTAGTATTCTAGCATCTTCATTAGAAGGATTTATAATCAAAGCTTTTCTAAAAAATTCAATAGCATCATTATAATTGCCTAATTCTAAAAAGGCAACTCCTTTATTACAATTGAATGCATCATTTTCATTTTCCATAGATAATGCTTCATCATAACAATGAAGAGCTTCTTCAAATCTACCAAGTTCCATTAATGCATTACCCTTACGATTCCACATGGCTGCATCCGGAGGTTCTTCAAGACAAAGCTCTAAAGCCTTTTCATAGCAATATAAGGCTTTTTCAGTTCTATCAAGCTCTGATAGTATATTTCCCTTCGCATTCCATACATCAGGAGATTCAGGATTTATATCTAAAATTTTATCGTAACATTGGAGAGCAGAATCAAATTTTCCAAGCATTTCCAAGATAAATCCCCGCCAGTACAGAACAAATTCATTATTACTATTAATTTCCATAGCTTTATCATTACATTTAAGTGCTTTTTGTGGTTGGTTTGAGTTAAGAAGGGCTATGGCTTTGTTATTATAAATATACTCGTTGTTGTTATCGAGTTTAATGGCCTTATCATAACATTCAATGGCTTCTTCAAACTTTCCTAAACGTGATAAATTATCCCCTTTTTTATTTAATAGATAAACATCGTTTGGATCAAATTTTAGAGCTGCACTATAACATACAACGGATTTATTAAATTTACCAACATCAAAGAGAATATCGGCTCGTTTTGTAATCATAGATTTCTCATCTATTTTTTTCCCTTCCCAATCTTCAATTGGTAACTTTTTGAATCTTATAACTTGAAACAAAGATGAATCAGCAGTATCGTCAGGATAGATCTTTTTGAAATCGGTTTCAAGTTCTTTTGCATTTTTATATCCTTCTTCCCGTGCTAATGAATCATTTTTGATGAGATCCCCAAATTTAATGACCTCTACATCGGTAACTCTAGATTCAAAAAGCTTTTTCCGCTCCTTCGAAACAAGATTCCAGTAACAGTGTAATCTATCCCCTGGCGATAATGGTTTTTTCCAGAGTTTTCTTATTGTTGCTGTCTTTTTACCTGTTATAAGTTCGACGTGACGGCTTCCAAAGAGTAAAATTGGTATGGGGAACCCTCCATTAAATTTAATTATTGTTTAAAATTTATTATTCTTAGATACTTATCTTAATATATTATTTGATTATTTCATCACCAAATTCAGATGTTTTTACTTTTATATTGTTTTGATATGGTTTAATTGATTCTGCAATATCAAAAAGCTCTTTTCTCGAAGGACTTTCTACTACTTTGAGTTTTTCATCAAGCACTGTTTTATTATTGAATTGTTGGATTGTATATACATCACATTCAATATTTTTTGCTATATCACTAATATCCTCTGGATTCAAAAGGCCTGGAACGTAAGTTGTTCTACACTCTAAATATGCATTAGATTTTAAACATACTTGAATACTTTTTTGAACGTTATTACCGATATCTACACCTATAACTTTTTTATATTTTTTAAATGGGGCTTTAACATCGAGTGCTACATAATTTACTAAATCCAATAAATTTTCCAATTTTTCGGGGTAATATCCATTTGTATCCAATTTGGTACTTAGTCCTAAACTTTTACAATATTTTAAAATTTTGATTACTTCTGTATGTTGGAATAATGGTTCTCCGCCTGTTATAACAACACTATCAATGAAATCAAGTGAATCATTTATTTTATTATAGATTTCGCCGATTTTTCGCCGATTTCCGCCCTCAATTATCCCGGGATTATGGCAATAAGGACATCTTAACATGCATCCAGCAGTGAATATAACAAGGGATATTTTACCGGCATACTCGATTGTTGAAACAAGAATTCCACCAATATCTATCGTATCTGCATTATTTGTTAGATCTAATGAGGTCATATGGCTGTGCCCTTTTTCATGATTTATTTATCCAACTATATTCTTAAGAATTTTTATAAATTTTGCATCGTTTTCAAGAGTTCCAACACTGACCCTTATCCAATATTCATCAAGTCCCTTAAATGAAGTGCAGTCTCTTACTATCACACCACTTTGCATGAGTTTTTCACTCAATTCCTTAGCAGTGTGTCCTGTCTCTCGAATATCGACTAGCATATAATTGGCTTTTGATTTATAAACGGTTAAATTCTCAAATTTTGACAGTGATCTATATAGAAATTCCCTGCTATCGATACTTATCTCTGTTGATTGTTTGATGTATTCGTGGTCTTTTAGTGTGGCTGATGCTGCTACCTCTGAAAGTTTAGTTAAGCTAAAAACTGGCTTTACACGATACATATATTCAATAATCTCGGGATTTGATAATCCATAACCTATCCTCATTCCTGCAAGACCCAATACTTTTGAAAATGTTCTGAGTATAAACAAGTTTTTGTAGTCATCTAAAAGATCAACATTGTTAACCTCTGAAAACTCGTAATAAGCTTCATCAACAACTACTATTGCATCTGTACTTTCCAGCACCTTCTTGATATCTTCTTTACTTATTAACCCTCCCGTAGGGTTATTTGGTGTGCACAGGAATATGAGCTTTGTGTTAGTGTTTATAGCTTGAATAACAGATTCAACATCTAATGTGTTTGATGGCACGTCCCACTTAGCGTATACTGGAATAGCGTCTTGGATTGTGAGTGTATACTCATAGTACATGTAACCTGGGAGGGGAACTATGAATTCATCTCCAGGTTCTATAAAAGCTTTTCCAAGCACATCTAATATTTCATCAGCACCATCTCCTCCTAAAATAACATTTGATGGTGATACTCCAGAATATGTTGCAATATCTTTGATTAAACTATCTAAATTTGTTTCGGGATATTGGCTGATTAGTTCAAGATTCTTTTTTAAAGCTTCAACAGCCATGGGGGATGGTCCAATTGGATTCTCGTTAGATCCGAGTTTTATTATATCTTTTTGCTCTAGATCATAATTTGCAGCTATCTCCTCGATAGATCTACCTGGAACATAGGGATCAAGTTTTTTCACTACTTTACTTGGGTTAATCATTTAATTCACTCTTACTTCTTGACATTTCTACATATGTGATTGCATTATCTTTTATGCTTTTGATTTGGTCTTGGTTTAAAGTTCTAACAGCTTTTGCAGGCACACCTAATATCAAACTGTTTTCAGGAAATTCATGCCCCTCTGTTACTACTGCACCGGCTCCAACAATACTATTTTTCTTTATGGTAGCACCATTAAGAACAGTTGAATTCATCCCTATTATACAGTTATCTTCGATCTTGCAACCGTGAAGAATAGCTGCATGTCCTACGGAAACATAATCTCCAATATTCAATGGATAACCTTTAGAGGAATGTAAAACACAATTATCCTGGACATTTGAACATTTACCAATCTTTAAAGGTTCAATATCCCCTCTTAAAACTGCGTTAAACCATACTGATGATTTATTGTCTATGTTAACTTTACCATCTATAACTGCACCTGTAAATACAACAACGCTTTCATTGATCATGGTATCTTCCTTTATAAAAAATTTATTCAATATTTTTGATAATATGGGTGGGGTTTATCTTTTATTAGTGATGATGTCATGTTCTTGCAGCGGTATTAAAACTTTGTTTGACTCAAGATCTTTACTTACAATTGCTCCTGCTCCAATCCTTGAGTTAACCCCTATTTTTACGCCTGGATTGAAACTGGAGTTTATACCAGTTTTAACCCCATCTCCAAAAACAACTCCCATTTTACGGCGTCCTGAATCTATTCTATTGCCTTTTACTTGGATTTTAATGTTTCCATCGTCAAATCGGAGATTTGCGATGTTGGTTCCAGCAGCAATATTGCAATTGGATCCTATAATGGAATCCCCAACATATGTAAGGTGATTGACATTAGTATGGTCCATTATGATGGAATTTTTAATTTCAACTGCATTTCCTGCGCTTACATTATTACCTAAACTTGTATATTTTCTTAATAATGTGTTTGGACCTATATCACAGTTTTCCCCAATGTATACGGGTCCCATTATATATGTACCTGATCTTATTATGGTATTTTTCCCAATAAAAACAGGGCCATGTATTATGACTCCTTCCTCTAATTCTCCCTGGATATCAGTTTTTAAATCTTTAAGAAAATGTTCATTAACATCTAAAAGTTCCCATGGTCTTCCAATATCTATCCAGTTATTTTTAGATCTTAGGCCTAGGATCTTCTCACCGTTTTTCATCTGAATTATGAGTGAATCGGTTATTTCATACTCACCACGTTGGGATTTTTCAGTCTGGTCTATGGCCTCAAATATCTGATCATCAAAGAGATATATCCCCGCATTTATCAAGTTGCTTGGAGCTTCTCCCGGTTCTGGTTTTTCAATTATATTGGTTATTTTATCTTCATCAAGTTCCACAACACCAAAAGATGATGGATCATCAACTTCTGTTAATACAAGTACTGATCTAGCATTTTCGGATCGATATTTATCTATGAGATCATTGATTAAAACAGGATCCACAATAATATCTCCGTTTAATATGATGAAATTTCCTTTAACAGTATCTCTGGTGGATCCTATTGCATGGGCAGTTCCAAGACGTTCCTCTTGTGTTATATAATTTATATTAACTCCTAAATGTGTACCATTTTTGAAATGTTTTTTAATAATATCTTCGCGATATCCAACAACCATGGTAATATCTTTGATACCCGCATCCCGAAGTGATTCAACATTATACTGTAAGATTGGTTTTCCTCCAACTTGAAGCATTGTTTTTGGTTTTGTAACGGTCAGTGGTCTCATTCTGGTTCCTTCACCTGCTGTCAATATAACTGCTTTCATATTAAATACCTCTCAAAATCCCTTTTATCCCATAAATCAATTTCTGTTAGCATAATTTCTAATAGATATGTATAATGTTGTATCCATCCTTTTAATAAATTTTGACTTTAAATAAAAATCTTTAGTTTATAAAATAATAAGAATTTGATTTTGAAGGGGATTATAAAAAGAGAGGTATTAATTTTAAATATAACAAAAATAAGTTTACAGCAGCTCTTTGATGAACTCTGAACATTGGTCTCTTATCATATGGGCCTTCTCGTTACTGGTTGCTTCTAAAGTGATCCGAATGTAGGATTCAGTACCGGAGGGTCTTATAAGTACCCAGCTCCCATCTGCCATTGTAATTCTGACACCGTCTATGCGATTTACGTTGACTACATCGTCAAGAATAATGTGAAGTTTTTCTTCAACACTCTTCATTATAAGTTCTTTTTGTTGATCTTCACAATCTACCTTATCCCTTATGGTGGGATAACTAGGGACTGCATCAAGCTGTTTAGATAATGGACCATATTTTTGTACTAATTCAATAACTCTAATTGCGGAGAGTATACCATCGGGACACATGCAAAAATTAGGATGTAACCAGGTTCCAGAGGGTTCACCACCGAATTGTGCATTATGTTCTTCAATTGATTCTGCAACATGGACATCGCCAACTTTAGTCCTTATAACAACTCCTCCAACTTCCTCCATGCATTTATCTGTACAGAGCGATGCATCAACTGTGGTAACAACTTTACCTCCAATTTCACGTGATACTATTGCTAATAATTTGTCAAAATCAGCCATGCGGCCTTTTTCATCTATGGCTATCATTCTATCAGCATCGCCGTCGTGTGCTATTCCAATATCTGCTTTGGTAGCTTTGACCACTTTCATAAGTTCTTGAAGATTTTTCCCCGATGGTTCAGGTAGTCTTCCTGGGAAAAATCCATCCGGTTGTGCGTTAATAGCTAAAACTGAACAACCTGCCTTTCTGAGGATTAATGGGGATAAATATGATGCGGCCCCATTTGCACAATCGACTACAACTTTAATACCGGGCTTTACATCGGATTGATCTAGGAGATCTTTAATATACTCAGAGACAACATATTCTACCTCCTCAATCTTCCCTATATCTTCCCACGTTACAGTATTAAAGTTTTTATTGTGGATAATTTCCTCTATAACTCTCTCTTGATCCTGTCTGTAGGCCATTCCATCAGGATTCCATAACTTTATTCCGTTATATTCTGGAGGATTATGGGATGCTGTAATCATAACACCAGCATCTGCTTTAAGTTTCATTGTTGCGTAACCAACAAGTGGTGTAGGTGCCATTCCCAGTTTAAGAACTGTACAACCGCATTGTAATATTCCTGCAGTAACAGCATTTTCGATCATCACATTAGATGTTCTTGAATCATAGCCTAAAACTATTTTAGATCCTTTACCCCCAGCATATGTTGCAATTGCCATACCCACGTTAACTGCAACCTCTAGCGTAATATCAGAACCTATTTTCCCCCTGATACCCGATGTACCAAAGAGTTTGGGAATTTCACATACCATTATTGTAACCTCTCTATGCTCCGAATTTAGTTGATAGGTTCATGAGGTCCATGAGAATATCCATGATGTTGTTTCCCCTGATCCTGCACAACCCACCCTTAACCACACTTCTTTCATTGAAATTTTTCACATCATCAACCCGTACTTCTGGTCCACAAATAACTATTGGAACAGGGTCTCCTGTATGATCCATGGTAGAAATTGGGGTGGAGTGGTCAGCTGTCAATATGAAGTAAACATTATCTATCTGCATGATCTCCCCTATAATTGCATCAACTTTCTCAATAAATTTGATTTTCTCTTCCATTTGACCGTCGTGACCTGCTTCATCAGCACCATCAACATTGATCAACATGAAATCATAGTCCTTTGAAGCGGTTTCTAAGATGCCATTTTTGATATTCTCCAGGTTGGTGTCTATACCACCTGTAGCACCTTCAATATCGACTAGTTCCATACCAGCGATTTTAGCTATTCCTTTTATTAACCCTGTTTCAGCAATACAAACAGGTTTCAAACCATATTTTTCTCCAAATGGTTGGACATTAGGAACTGCACCTGCACCCCTGGGAATGATTATATTAGCCGGAGGTTTTCCTGCATCTATTCGTTTCAAATTCAGAGGATGATTTTTGAGTACTTCATAGGATTCTTTAACTATTTTATTTAGAATATTTGCAGTTTTATTAGCTTCTTGGGATCCATCTAGTGCTACAACCATCTTTGGCGCTTTTCCCTCATGTTTTGGATCGGCATCCGAAACCTTATCTGAAAGACCATTACCTCTAAGAACTAAAACCGCTCTATGGCCTGTGGATTCTTTAAATATGACCTTAACATCTTGATCAATATCAATACCATTTATAGATATGGCCAGTTCTTCGGTCCCTTCCCTTATCCTTCCTGCACGTCTGTCGGTAATAATCCCGTTCTCATCTGCTGTTGAAAAATTGCATCTGAATGCTATATCTCCGGGGAGAACATCCACCCCAACTCCTGCAGCTTCAAAAGGGCCTCGACCTGTATAAACTTCATAAGGGTTATATCCCAGTATTGATATATGTGATGTATCACTTCCAGGCCTTATACCTGGTTTTATTGGATCCATAATTCCACATATTCCTTTTTCTGCCATTTTATCCATATTTGGCGTTATTGCAGATTCTAGGGGTGTTTTGTATCCTAACTCTTTTAGGGGACGATCTCCCATCCCGTCTATGATCATTATGATTCCTTTCATTTTATCACCTAAACCATGATGATGCCTATGGCAGCTCCTGTGATTGTAGCTATTAAATTTACATACTCGTTGGAAATATAATTCCTTCGTTCTAATACTGCTCCAAGAATACTGTCTACAAAGCAGCCAACGGTACCTGCTATTATAGAAATTTTAAGAGTTAAAAAAGGATCATTACTTATTCCTAATAAATAAGCTGCTACTCCGATGATCCCCGCACCTATAATTCCTGCGGCAGTACCAAGTACTGAAATTCCACCGTCTGTTCCTGGTGGCACTTTTTTAAATGTTGTTATGAGTCTTGGCTGTACAGTAACACCAATTTCACTAGCTAGTGTATCTGCTGTTGCTGTTGCTATTGAACCTATGAATCCTCCATAGTTTCCAAAGGCAGCCATTATAAATGGTACTATCCCATTAGAAATAACATTTTTTAGTGTTCTTGTACCTTCATAAACACCGATATCTTTCTTATATTGGTGTTTATACTTAGTTGAAACTAGTCCAAGAATCAGGAAAAGGAATATTAAAATAAGCCAGTGTACACCGGCTGTAAAAATAATTACTATACCCATTATAATCATGAAAATGGATCCAAAAAGATCAAGGGCCTTTCTCCAGTAGGTAATAAGACCCATGACCACTATAAGGAACACATATTCCAGAGGATTAATCATTTAACTCCCGCGTTATTATTTTTCTTCAATTACACGAGTTTTAATGGTTTCAACACGTTTTAGAGGATAAATCTTTTTAGATTCGTGGTAAATGTGTGATGCCATTTTACCGCCTAGAACATCTTCAATGAGTTCTTGGAAGTTTTTATCCTTAGCTGCGTTTTGGACCATTTTTTCCATGGTTTCCCTTATAAATTTCTGTTGGGAAGATTTAGCCCTTTTAATTGTAATAGCAAGCACATGAATCTTTAGCTTTATACCATCTTTTGATGTGACATTGACTATTGCATCTATACGGCTTGTTCCCCTTCTTATCATACTTCTGACATAGTCGGTTGTAACCTGATGCCCAACAAATTCTGTGTTTGCTGTGGTTCCAGCAACATTTCTAATCTGGAAGAAAAGTTTAATATACTGTTTACTGAAGTCTCCAGTGAGTTCACGAAGTGAAGATTCAACTGTTCTTCTAACCAGAAGTTCAGGGTCTCTTGCAGGTGTTGTACCTATTTCTGCATCTCCAAAATCTTTAGGAGTCATTATCGTGTACCATTCTTTTTCTTTCCAAGTATCTCTTACTCTTCTACGTCTTGCTTTAGCCATTCTATCACTCTTACCTATAAAATTTATAATTAAAACTCATATTTGGGATATTATACAAAAAATGATAATCAAGTTATTAGATTAAAATCATTTATTTTATAACTCTTTATTCGTGTTAATAAATATTGTTGAAGATCCATTACCCGATCATGTAACAATTTTAAAAACAGTATTAGGATTGATATCTACACCGTGCTTATTGAATTTAACTTCATGGTATATAGTTTTTATCATCGGAGCAGATCATTAATCAAATATTAGAATTTTATGGAAACTAAAATAATAATATTCTATTAAATCTGATTAATTCTTTTATTTATTAGTTAAATCTTCTACTAATCCTTTAATAAAAATTTCAGCATTTTTGAGGTCTTCTGAATTCGGTCTCCCTTTGTTAATGCCTCCAATTAATTTTAATGGGCCCCAAACATCAAATGCTTTGCACGAAAATTTTCCAACAACTTCAAAACCGTGTTCTGAAAGTAGCTCTGCTATAGCATCGATATATTTCGGATTTTCCTTACCGCTAGTGGTGAATACGAATGCGTTCCGTTTTTTTACATGAGGTAAACTATCTATAAATTCTATAAGCTCTTTGTTTGCTTTCCCGTAATAGATTCCAGAACCAAAGCCTATTAAATCGTAGTCCAAGATGTTGTAGCCATCCACCTTATCGTATTTAATTAGGTCTGCTCCAATTGTTGTAGCCATTGTTTTTGCAATTTTCTCTGTGTTTCCACGGTGAACTGAGTTGTATGTTATTAATACTTTCATTTTTTAAGCACCTAATAATTATATTAAATTGATTGAGATTAATTTATAATTGTATATATATATTTATTTTACCTTTATTGATTCTAAAAGTTCAATGGTTTGTTCATAAATTTTTCATGCTCAACAAACCTAGTTAAAACCTCTTCTACTGGTCCCTCATCTTCAACAACTTTTTTGCCCATACTTTTTAGCCCGGGTTTAGCAGTCATTCCTATCTGTAAACATATAACTACATCGCAGTCATCAACTACTTTTAAAGATTTTCCCCATTGATGTTTTTCCCCAGGAATTTTAAGAGATTCTCTCCTATCAATAAATTCTGGTTTTTCCCCATCGAATTCGTAGATAAGAAATTTCTGAGCCCTTCCAAAATGTTGAGTAAATTTTTCATCATCTGTAACAGAAACAGCTATTCTCATATTATCTCCCTCTTTCAGTATTTTTAATCCCCACATATACTGGTCTTTCACATTCTCCCATTTTCCATGTTTCAAATGTGAAATCTCCATATATATACGTTTTAAATCCTACTTTTTCCATTATTTTGTTAACTTTATCTATTTCAAAAACACCTAACTTGTGTTCGTCTATGTCAAAATCAAATTCATCATTATCTTTCACAAGAAAAACGAAATTAGCATTGAAAATTCCATTTTCTAGTCTTGATTGGCATATCCTTGCGATTTTAAGCTCTTCTTCAACCACGGTGTCAACACTAACAATTCCTTCTATCCAATTATCTGTGTTAAAGCTTAAATCGTAGATTAAAATTCCACCATTTTCTATATGGTTATAGAAATTTGTTAGGGTACGTTCAAGTTCTTTATAACTGGTGTTGTAATGTATCGCGGAAAATATACAGATGAGAACATCGTACTTAGATCTAATTTCTAGCTGTTTCATGTTTCCATGGATAAAATTTGCTTCGGGAACCTTTTCACGTGCTATCTTAAGCATGTTTTCATTTATATCTACACCTGTGATATTGAAATTATTTTTAAGAATCAGAGCATGTGATCCTGTTCCGCAGGCAACATCCAATAGTTCAATTCCGGAACTAGTTTTATGTTCATTTACAGCCCAATTTATGAATTCCGATTCTCCTTCATAATTGACATTTGCATATATTTTGTCGTAATATGCAGCGTACTTTTCATAAAGCTGTCCATTTGTCATGATTTTACCGTTTATAAAATTTTTCTCCGTACTGTTCAATAAATTATATCTATACTATTTTGGTGATGAGTTTAGCAACGTTTTTTCCGAAATTTCTTATGGTTTGCATACCCTCTTCATCTTTTACTGCATCTCCCTTTTCTCTTCCAAATACCATATTCCAATAGGTTGAACCTGGTACTATCATTTCATTTATTAAGTAAAACATAAGAAGTTCTTGAATTGTGGATGTTTGTCCACCACGCCTTGCAACTGCAATTGGTCCACCAACTTTCCATGAAAGGAATCTGTCAGTATTCATTGAAACGTATCCAATTCTTTGTAGGGCCGCCATCAAATCCCCCCGCGCTGTTCCAAAGTATACGGGAGTTCCCACTATGAAACCTTTAGATTCCCTTATTTTATCTATTATTTCGTTCAATCCGTCGTCTATCTTACATTTCTTGATTTTTGCACATTTACCACATGCATGACAAGATTCAATATTTTTATTTCGCAAATAAATGATCTCAGTTTTCAATCCATGTTTTTCTATTGTCTCAGCACATTTTGAAAGTACCTGGGCAGTATTACCATTTTTACGTGGACTTGCACATATAAAAAGAACTTTTTCCATTGGAATAACCTCACTAAAGATAAACTTTTTTAGTATTTTTTTAATATTTATATGGATAGTTTAGTTAGGTCTACAAAATAAATAAACTTTGAGAATTTAACTGTTATAAAAATACATTTTTTTTATTCAGATTTAAGAACAGAGAATTCATGCTGTATTTTTTTAAAATTGTTCTATCTTATAATGTAATAAAAACTTTGGTCAAAATAATAAACTTACATCATCTTTTTGCATACGCTGAACAAGTACAATAATATTTATAGGCGAGTTACCAGTATTTCCTACTGTTTCCTGTCCAGTATAATTTTGTATATTATTGAATTTTACTTGAAAGCTTCCAGGTGAAGCTAATATTCTTGTAGCTGATACCGAACCAAAGCTTGAAAGAAGTAGTGTAAATGTTAATAAGGGTTTAATATTATTTAAGACTTGCAGAAAAATTTAATGAAATCAAAAAAAATACTCAAATGTTCATGTGAAAAACATAAATTTTCATTTAATAAAAATAAAATAATTTGATTCATAACGTTTTGGGACTGTAGTTTTCATTATCACAGCCGTTGATTCCTGATCTTTTCTCTTTTACTTGGATTTCACCCATCTTTTCAAGTACTGCTTTTGCATCCACTTTGGTGTTGATACATCCATCCTTTAATAGTGGAACTCCTTGACATGAAAATTTTGATAGTTTCATCATAGATAAATTAAGATCTTGATAACAAGCTACCCCTAGAACAGCTTTGAAATCGTTTTTTTCAAGAATTTTCTTTAAAAATGTTGATCCTGGTATGATAAATACTTTAAATCCCATATCTTCTCCTTTATTTTTAAGAACACCTATAACACATCTGTTACAATCTTTACAGACAAGTCCTGAAGATTCGAGTTTGGCTTCACAGTCTTTATGTCTTAAACAGTGGGGAAGGACCAATATTTTATCTTGTGGTTCCAGTTTTTTGAAGTATTTTTCGTTTACACTGTTTCTTACTTCTACACCTATCTGATCAACTATTTTAGCATCTACTCCAACATTTTCAGAGAACTTTTTGAATAGTCCATAGAACATGTCTATGGTAAAAAGCAAGAGTCGTGGAAAAACAAGTTTATCTTCCTTAAGTAAAAGTTTTCCCAGTATCAAAGTTACGGAAAGTAGTGCGAGTATTACTAAAAAAATGACAAACACTATCTGTCCAAATATTTGATAAAATTCATAAAAAATCATATTATATATTTAGTGCTTACTACTATATTAAATTATTAGTTGAATTAATAACATGCGATTATAAATGGTTTATAATCTTTTTTACAGATTTTAGGGTGTTATTGACTTATTTTTTCAATTTTATAATCTTTAATAAGTCCTTTTATTTCAACACCATCGGGTACTGCTGTTATATCCAAACCAGAGAGATCTTCACATGCACATAGAATATCTTGTTCTGGATGTGTTCCTGCCTGCACATTACAGTCTAATCTTATACGATCTCCACATGCAACAACCATTTTCAATCTTTTTGAGGTGGGATGATCTTTAGGAAGAACTATGATTGGTGATGAAAATTCTTTAATAAGATAAATCATGGATTTTATTCCAATTTCTTCTTTTAGTCCGGTATTAAAGGTAGAAACAGCTATTAAATCATCCTTCCCGAGGAAAACAACAATTTCTTCGTTTTCAGGTGTTCCTATGAATATTTGCATGTCGCAACCTGTCTTTGATAGGCCCAATTCCCCGGAACTTCCAATTAAAAATAAAATTTCATTTGGACTTAATCCAATTCTTTGACGTTGTCGGACTGACATGATGGGCATACAACTCTCTTTCCAATGCCTTTAAATTCGTTTCCACAGTCCAAACATTTATAACGCTTGGTTTTAAGCTTTTTCATATTAATATCGGCCATTGGCCCTCCTACTGTGCACATATATTATCACCAAAATTTATCTATGTTTTGTGTATTATTTATTAGTTGTTATTAAAAAATCGTATAAAAAAAATCATTATAATGAAGGGCATATCTTTTGATAAGTCCCATTCTTGACTAACTATTTATCCTCTACATTTTATATAAACAATAAAATATATTGATCATTAAAACAAATCAAGAGAACACACTTCTAATAAAAGGTGAGACTATTGAAAAATCTTATTTTTCCATTTACAGCAATCGTGGGTCAAGATGACGTTAAAAAATCTCTAATATTAAATGCAATAAATCCCAGTATTGGTGGCGTTTTAATTAAGGGAGATAAAGGAACAGGAAAAACAACAGCAGTCAGGGCTTTAGCAGATCTTTTGCCTCCAATAAAAGTTATTAAGGGCTGTGCTTTTAATTGCGATCCTGATGACAAAGATTCACTCTGTGATTCTTGCAAATCTGAAGGTTATGAAGTTGAAATTAAAAACATGCGTGTAGTTGAACTGCCCTTAGGCTCAACTGAAGATAGAGTAGTTGGATCAATTAATATAGAAAAAGCCTTAAAAGAAGGTATTAAATCTTTAGAACCGGGAATATTGGCTGATGCTAATAGAAATATCCTTTATGTCGATGAAATTAACCTTTTAGATGACAACCTAGTTGATGTGTTGTTGGATGCAGCTGCATACGGTGTTAACATTGTTGAAAGGGAAGGAATTTCTGTTGCACATCCATCCAACTTCATGCTAGTAGGTACCATGAACCCTGCAGAAGGTGAGCTGAGACCTCAACTTTCAGATCGTATTGGCCTCCATATATCTGTTCATAGCATCATGAATTTAGAAGAAAGAGTCCAAATAATGGAGCGGCGTGAAGAATTCGAAAAGGATCCATCTGCTTTCAAAGAAAAGTTCAAGCAGGAACAAGGCCTAATACTGGAGAGCATAATTACAGCAAGAGAAATGCTCAAGAAAGTGTATGTTTCTAGAGATATTATGGGAATAATAGCTTATCTTTGCATGGAAGTAGGAGTTGACGGGCACAGGGCAGATATAGCAATTTTAAAGACTTCAAAGACTATTGCGGCCTATCAAAACACGGATGAAGTAAACACAGATCATGTTGAAGAAGCAGCTCAACTTGTCCTGGGTGAAAGGTTCCATAAATCTTCCCAAAATAAGAATAAGATCAATCAGATGGTTCAAAAAGCAATGGAAGATATTTCTAAGAAAAAAAAGGAACAAGAAGAAAGTCAAAATTCTGATAAACAAGAACCTGAAAGTGGTAATGAGCAAAATGCCAAAGGAACCAAACAACCCGAAGATCTGAAGGAAAGAGGAGAGAATAATCCGCCGAAACGAGAAGAAGGTGATGAACCAGGAAAATTAGATGGGGAAGAAAATCATACTGCACAAAATCCGGGGGATCATGCCCCTGAATCTTTAGATAATAATAATAATAATAATCCCGACATTAATGAGAAAGGTAAGAAACTTAAGAGTCTGGAGAAGGAAGAGGATATAGATTCTTGTGATCAAGGTCTTGATATAAAAAAATTGCTTAAAATTAAGGGGAAAAAAAAGAAGCAATTATACGGTAAACGGGTAGATTCAACTACTCAAAAGGGCAAATACATCAAAAGCAGACTTTCAAAGGATTTAAAAAATGATATTGCTATTGATGCAACTTTAAGGGCGGCTGCTATGAGTTCTGACGGAATTATCAAGGTAAAAAGTGAAGATATTAGGCATAAAGTTCGAAAACATGGTGCAAAAGCTTCTTTAGCTCTTATTGTGGATATAAGTGGATCTATGTACTCGGAAAGGAAAGCTGAAAGGATAAAGGATATTCTAATAAATGTCATTGAAGATGCAAGCCGAAAAGGCGATAAAATAAGTGTTATTGGTTTTAAGGGTAAAGAAGCTACAGTTATAATTCCAACAACCAAAAGAGCAACTTCATTCAAGGAACAGATTGATAACATAACCATTGGAGGCACAACCCCACTAGCATCTGGCATGAAAAAGGGATTTGATATTCTTAAAAAGGAAAAATTCAAGCAAGAATATGTGCCTATGATGTTGATACTCACAGATGGTATGCCGAATGTTGCTGTTGATGAAAATCCTAAGAAAGATGCATTGAAAATTGCTGGTGAATTGAAAGACAATGAAATACAAACCATTGTTGTGAACTTTGAACTTGCAGTTAAATATGGTAGGGATATGAATATGGAGCTTGCTGTGGCCTCTGGCGGACGTTATTATGATCTTGAAGATATAACAAATCCGGGGTGTGCTGTATCAATGATATTAGAAAATGAACGTAACGATTCATAGCCCATAAAATTAAATCAATACATTTGGGATATTTAATTCAAAAAAAATTAAATCTTGCTGATATTGCAATGATTTTTATAGTGGAAAGTTTAAGGTAGAAATGTATAATCATGAATGTAACAGTGTACCATGCAGAACAGTGCGACCCAAAGAAATGCACAACAGTGAAACTTCAAAAGCAAGGCAAGATTAGGGTAGTTACTAAACTAAACATGTTGCCTAGAGGGGCGCTTGTTTTAGATCCCTTCACAGTAAAGTCAGCTTCACCAGAGGACAGAGAAATTGTTGAGAAAAATGGTATTGTAGGTCTTGATTGCTCATGGAATAGAATACAGAAGTCGAGCACGATGTTTAAAGGTAAAAAGTACCATAGAACTCTTCCTTTCCTTGTCGCATCCAATCCAACCAACTATGGAAAACCATGCAAACTCTCTACTGCAGAGGCTATTGCAGCAACTTTTTATATAGTGGGGCTTAAAGATAATGCTGTTGAAATAATGTCCCAGTTCAAGTGGGGACCTCATTTTCTAAAACTCAACTATGAGTTGTTAGAGGCATATTCATGCGCTAAAACAAGTGCAGAAGTTGTTAAGATTCAAAATGAATTTATAGGAGGCTAAAAATGGCTAGATTTGAAGAAGCAGAGAATAGACTGTTCAAGATTAAAATTTGCCTTAAATGTAATGCAAGAAACCCTCCAACCGCTAAAACATGTAGAAAATGCGGTTACAAGGGATTAAGATACAAGGCAAAGGAATCGAGAGGTTAAATAGTTCATATATGATTTAACATGAGGTTATAATCCTCCATGTTAAATTTATGAACTTAATTTTATTATTTCGGAAATAATTAATATTGATTTTGATATATTTTTTTGGTAATATTTTTATATAACTTTAATTTGAACGCGAGTGATTTAGATGAACGTTGAGAATTATATTAAAGAATCACTGAAGGATCATAAGATACATCTTACACTTCTAGACCCTGAAGAACAAAGCCCTGAAGATGCGGTTAAAATTGCAGTAGAGGCAGTTTCTGGAGGGACAGATGGAATAATGTTGGGAGGATCTACATCCGACTCAACAGAGCTTGATGCAACGGCAAAAGCACTCAAAGAAAATGTTGATGTGCCCGTAATACTGTTTCCAGGAAATATAAGCGGTGTTAGTAAATATGCCGACGCCATATTTTTTATGAGCCTTTTGAACTCCAGTAATCCCTATTGGATAACCGGTGCGCAAGCACTGGGGGCTCCAACCATTAAAAAGATGGGGATTGAAACAATATCCATGGGATATCTAGTTGTTGAACCTGGAGGTACGGTTGGATGGGTTGGTGATGCAAAGCTAATTCCAAGGATCAAACCAGATCTGGCAGCAGCATATGCAATCGCATCGGAGTTTATGGGCATGAAACTGCTTTATTTAGAGGCAGGATCGGGTGCTAATCAGCACATTCCTGTAGAGATGATTCAAATGGTGAAAAAAGCCACCGACACCATAATAATAGTGGGTGGAGGAATCAGAACAGGTGAAGATGCAGCAAAAGTTTCTTTAGCCGGTGCTGATATCATAGTAACTGGAACAGTTGTGGAAAATACTTCGAATATAAAAGCTAAAATAAAAGAATTAGTTGATGGTGCAAGATCTAAAGCTTAACCTCTAAAAAAATAGTTATTTATTCTAATTATTGTGATATCCTATTTTTATCCTTTTTAAATTTCACCCAAGTCTTTGTTTATAACCTCATATTTTACTTGTTTCTATTTTAAAACATTGAATTAGGATATTTTATAATTAGAAGAGTACTTCACGCTGTTATTACTAAAAAATATATTGATGTTGCCACACATTATGATTAGAGGTGAAATCATGAGTAGTTGTGATGTAAATGGATATAAAGATTTATCACTGAAGATAAAGAATAAATTGGAATTAGAAAAGTCTCCCGTAGCAATTAAACTCGTTTTGAAAGAAGAAGATATTCCTGAAGGGATTTCTAAGATCGAGAAGAATGTAAGACACTGTGAAATGGTCCAGATGGCAGCACAGGGATCAACATTTTATGCAACAGCAAAAGAACAATCATGTAAAGGTGGAGCTGGAGCAATAGGACTTATGGAACCGCCTGAAAAAGTAAGATCCGGTGAAATGTACTATTCCCTTGGAAGATTTTCGAGTTTAGGTTCAGCTAAAAGAACTGTTGATGCAATCCCAAAAATTGATCCTATCATGAAAGCGATAATCTACGCTCCACTCGAAACAGCATCATATGATCCAGATGTCGTGGTTGTAATCTGTAACCCTAAACAAGCTATGCAGTTAGCTCAAGCAATGGTATATACTTTAGGTGGTCGTTTTGAGGCAGATTTTGCAGGAATTCAATCCATCTGTGGAGATGCTGTTGCAGGTCCATATACAACCAAGAGGCCTAACATAACATTGGGATGTAATGGTTCAAGGAAATTTGCAGATATTAAATCCGATGATGTTATTGTAGGTATGAATGGTGAGAATATAGGATGTGTTGTAAACGCCCTTGAAGCGATTTGATGCATAAATATTTCAACACTAATTCTCCTATCTTTTTTATTATATTCAAAACACTTTTTCAAGAAACTTTTCAAGTTGGAAACATTTTTTTTAGCAAATTTTTACATCAATGAACAACAAAATAATAGTAATAAACCTTGAGGTGAAAGTTAATGTCTGAAGAAAAACAGGTTTTTGAAGTACTTGATGAGATTAAAAGTTTAGGAGAAGTCATTACCCGTTGCATAGAAAAGGGAGAGATGGATAACAAATTGGTTGCAAACTGGACATTTGACACTCTTCAATTGGTGGAAAAAATGGGGAAATTGGTTGAAGAAGTTGAAGAAAGACTGGATCTCTTGGAAGAAGAAGTAGAAAAGAAAAAATTTTAATTTAACATTTAAAACCAATTTACTTATTTTTTTTACAAAAAATAGGATTTTTCTACTTTACTTATTAAAATATTCTTAAAACTTTTTTTTGACGTATAAATAATCGTTGTATCTATTGATATTCACTAGCTCAAGATCGTTAAGGGCGGGGGTTCCATAGAAAACAACATTGTCAGATTTCATTTTCCTTAATATTGGATTTAAATTGTCTTGATGCTTTGGCAGATAGTTTAAAAGAAGCTTTGAATGACATACGAATGGCATTCCCAGACCTTCTGCAGATTCTAGAAAACCAGTTTCTTTTCTTGCCAATATTGATACTATATTTTCCGGATTTCCATATTTAATTGCGTTTTCTATTAATTTTGTCATAGTATCATAGGTAACAGTGGGTTGGTCTGCTGCTACACAGAGACATAATCCAGATTCAATATTTTTAACCCCATTAAGAAGTGTTTGTGACAATTCAGAATTAATATCATGGTTGTAAATTATCTTTACCCTACTATCTGAAAAATTTTTTAAAACACTGTCTATTTCTTCACTATAATGGCCAAGTACCACTATACAATTCTTAACTCCAGATTTCAGAACATTTTCTATTGTACGTACGATTACTGGTTCGCCTTTGAGGTCCATCAGCAGTTTGTGTTTTATTTTCATACCTTTGGAAACTAGGTCTTCTCTCATTCTCCTGTTTTTTCCTGCTGCGGTTATAACTGCTGAAACCATACAATCACCTTTTCATAGATATAGTGGAATTTCATTAAACGATTTGATACTATTAAGATTAATTATTAAATAAATAAAAAAATAGAATTAAGGCGTATACTGTATGGCTTTTGCAAATATCTGCATACTTGTACCACTACCCACTGTCCATATAACAATCTTTAAAGGATAATTTGTTGGATTGTATACTTTTATTCCAGAAGAGGGGTTAACACTGAGTGTCACGGATAAAAATCCACTGCTCATACCTGATGGTAGCGGGCAGCCCGCAGCCATAACAGCAGCTCTTAAGGCCCTTCCTGGAGGACAAGCACCATGTGAGGGATACCCTCCTTCTGATGCATCATAAACACCTGTAAATGTAACATCATCCTTCCCTGTTGCCCATGTATGTGGTGGAATAATTGTGTTATTCCATCCTTTAACAAATGTCCTTGCATTTTCTTCACGTAATACATTGTTGTACTGTGCATAGTATCCGAGTACACTGTTACCGGTCCCAACAACATTTTGATTGGAAGCTTCGTTGTAGATCATTACAGGTGATCCCGAAGGATACTCTAACATATATTCATTAGTATTGTTATCCAGTTCTGTTTTAATTTGGTTGGGTGTTATACTATTTCTGCCATCGTTAAACGATGTTAAGGAATAATCCAGAGTTATTGAATCACCTATATCAGATTGGTTGTACCACTGTTTAAGTGCGGAATCTGTAACGTAAATAGATGGTACTGTGCTGTTACTTATATCTGAAGCTGAAACACTTTTGGATATTTTATTTTGAACTACAATATTGATCCCATTTGCTGTTTTGACTGCAGTCGTATAAGGTGTTTTAAATCCCCAAACAAAAGTTTCTGGTGGTGTTACGTCGAGTTTTCCATTGTTTATAACGATCATACCAGGGCCGTTGAATCCAGTTGCATAACCGCTACGAGATATGTTTCCGCCGGTTATAGCATCTATAGGGGTTTGTACAGATCCCGTCGCAATTGCGGTGATAAAGTCATTATATTGACTGTCTTTTAAATCTTCAATTAAATATTCTGGATGGTAAATAAGCGGAACTTTACGAACTTTACTACTGCTAACAACAAGATCACCATTGTAAACCGTATCCCCTACATTAAGTGACGAAATTTCTGCAGGACTTTGAGCAGGAACATAGGTATCTACAGTTTTTGCAATAGAAAACATTCCAACAACTAAAATAACTAAAATTAATATTATAATCCCGGGATTTTTTAAAGAATTTACCAGAAAAAACCCCTCCTATCACTCATCATACTACCTCTCCTAAACCATTCCCAACACTTTTATTAAATTAAGTATTTGTGTTGAAAACTATTTATAGTATATGATTTTGTTTAGGGATGGTAGTTAGAACTTGAATATATGTGTAATAGTATGATACTGACTAATAATTTTTAATACTTTTTGAAATCTCATTTAAGGTATTTTGGATAGATATGATCTTTTTTTGTCCATTCCCGCCTATGAATATGTTTTTATACTTCTTAGTACACTTTAATGCAAATTCCAAGACTTGTGAAACCTCATCTATGATGTAAATTTTACCATTATAACCTTCAGATTCTAAAATTTCTTTTGCCACTTCAGTGGTATTGTCCAATCCAGGAAACAATACTACAATATCTGGTTTTGCATTTTTTACTTCTTTTAAGATACTATATCTATGTTTTTCATTTTTTCGAGGTGTTCCAATTATTATAACCTCCATTTTGGCTTCATTAAAAACAGCAGCAACCGCATCGGAGTTGTCAGTTTTTCCAATTATGATCTTAGAGTTTTCGAAATTGATAGATATGGTTCGACCCTTAACATTGTTGAAATTACTTAAAACGTTATTTATAAATTTGGGATTTATCCCTAGGAGTTCAGCAGCTTTAAACGCCCCTGACGCATTTTCTTGATTGAATTCTCCAAATAAGTTCAATTCACGATGGTTTGAATCGAATAAAAATGTTCTATGTGCACAATCAATACATTTAATAAGCAAATAATCTTTTCCATTTAAAATAGCTTGCTTCTTTCCTTTTAAAAACTTACAAACAGATTTTCTGTAATTTTCTAATGATACATGGTAACCCATATGATCGTATCCAATATTGGTAACTACCACCATGTCAATGTTAAAGACGTAGGATGCATAATCAAGGGTCATATCACAAACTTCAACTATCATAACATCGTATTTGTTTTTTGATGCTTCTAGTATCAGTTGGGTATATCCTTCAAATCCTCCTCCTGCATTTCCTCCTAAAAGAATATTTAAGCCCGATTTTTCGAGTATATCATTTAACATGTAACATGTGGTTGTCTTTCCATTAGTTCCAGTTACAGCAATTGTAAAAATTGATTTATGGGATGTAATAACGTCAGAAATAAGTTTATTATCTTTTTTGATGCTTTTTGCAAGAGTTGTGTGCCATAGGCCGGGGCTTAGAACTACTGCATCGGCTGCATCTATCTTTGTTGTGTCATGTAAACCAAGATCAACGTCTAGATCTTCAGAGTGGAATTCGGACAAATTGATATCTTCATTAAGATCAGAAGCGTAAACATGATTTCCATAATCAAGAAGACTTTTAACAGCATGTTTACCTTCGGTTCCTAAACCTAAAACAGCTATATTTATTTTATCCATTGATTCACCCAGTTTTGATAATTTTCGATTACTTTAAATGACAAACAAAATTTAATACTGAATTTATTTACACCTATTTTTATCTATCTGTTTTTACAATAGATTATATCAAGGTAATAGAATATTGTAAATGAATTATTGTACTATAACGATCTAAATTCCAATTATTAAAACTTATCATGGTGGCATAATGAAAAACTTATCTAAAGAAATTGTACAAAGAATAGAAAAAATCTCAAGACCAATAAAAATAATGCATGTTTGCGGATCACATGAACATACCATAATGCAGCATGGAATCAGAACACTCATACCTAAAGAGGTAGAAATTGTTGCAGGCCCCGGATGTCCTGTCTGTTGTGTGCCATCAAGGGAGGTTGATGAGTGCTTGTATCTTGCAAGGAACGGTGTTACTATCGCAACATTTGGAGATATGTTGAGGGTTCCTGGAACCACGGGATCTTTAGCAGATGCTAAAGCAGATGGTGCTGATGTTAGGATAGTTTATGGGGTTAACAATGCAGTTGAAATGGCACAAAAAATAGATAATGAAGTAGTTTTTATGGCTGCGGGATTTGAAACCACTGCTCCGACAACTGCTGCCGAACTGGTAAATGGTCCGCCTGAAAATTTTTCAGTTCTATCAAGCCACAGGCTTATACCACCAGCCCTTAAATTTCTCATAGAATCGGGAGAAGTCAATCTCAATGCTTTAATTGAACCAGGACATGTATCAACCATCATAGGAACCAAACCATACGAACCATTTTCAGAAAAATATGGAATTCCTCAAGTTGTTGCAGGATTTAACCCATTTGATGTACTTATATCAATTTATATGATATTAAAACAATTTAAAGATGGTAAGGCTGAGGTTCAAAACGAGTACAAGCGTGCAGTTAGAGAAGAGGGAAATATAAAAGCACAAGAACTTCTAGATGAAGCTTTTTATATAACCAGCCGTGAATGGAGAGGATTTCCAACAATACCCGAGTCTGTGTATGAAGTTAAGAAGGAATTTTCCAATTTCAATGCAAGAGAAAAATTCGATATTGAAATAGGAGAATCACAACCTGTTGTAACTGGATGCATTTGTGGCCCAATCCTTAGGGGAGTGGCAAGACCAGAAGAATGCAAACTTTTCAAAACTGAATGTAATCCAATGAACCCTGTAGGTGCTTGTATGGTTAGTAAAGAGGGAACATGTAACATCGCATTCAGATATGGATCCTTCGATCCAACGATGTAAATATTTGAATTTTATAATAAAATAATAAAAAGGTGACTTTATGATAAAGGCATTAGCTCTAGATATTGATGGTACAATTACCGATACAAATAGAAGAGGTTGTATTAGTGCAATAGATACTATCTATCGTGTTGAGGACTCTGGAATTCCAGTTATTATAACAACGGGTAATATTCTATGTTTTACTAATGCATTATCTATATTTTTGGCAACTTCTGGAGGTATTGTAGCTGAAAATGGAGGGGTAATAGAATATGATGGTTCGAGAAATGTACTTGGAAATTTTGAGGTATGTTTGGAAGCATATAATCATCTTAAATCAGAATTGCCAGTTGAAAAAGTTCAAAACTCCCATTTAAGAATTTCAGAAATAGCAATAACCAGGAAATTTCCTGTTCAAACCATTAAAGAAATTCTCAAAGATTTTGATGTCAGGGTTTATGACAGTAAATTTGCAATACACATCACAGACCCATCTGTTAGCAAGGGGTCTTCTGTTATTAAAGTAGCAGAAAATTTACATGTTAAAGCCAGTGAAATCCTAGCAATAGGTGATAGTGAAAATGATATAGAATTTTTACAGGCGGTAGGTTTGAAAGTAGCTGTTTCAAATGCTGATCAAGAGCTTAAGGATATAGCGGATTATGTAACTAACCAGCCCCATGGAAATGGGGTTAAAGAAGCGGTTGAAAAATATATTTTTGGAGTTAATTAACAAAAGTGTATTCCTAAATGAATCATTTGATAAAATTTGATATTACTTCATTTATGTTGAATCTTTAGACATTCGAGGTGTAAAAATATGATGCATGATGTAGCGAACCAAACCCTTGATCTGGCCCTTAAATATACAGATCAAGCTGAAATTTATGTTGAGAAGGAAGAAGGAGTCAATGTGGATATCAAGAAAGATAAAGTTGACTTTGCAAAGGAAGCATTCACATTTGGTGTGGGAATAAGGGTGATCCTTGACGGGAAGATGGGATTCTCCTATACAACCAATCTTGATAAGCTTGAAAATACAGTTAAAAGTGCGATTTTTAATGCTAAATCCAATGAAGTAGATGAAAACTTCGCATTTGCCCCCAAATCTAAATATCCTGATATAAAGGGCATTTTTGACAGTAAGATTGAGTATCTCGAATTAGAAGAAATGGTGAGTTTTGGAAAAGTAATGCTCGAAACTGTTTTAGATGAGAAATGTGAACCAACATCGGGTGGTTTCCAAACAGGTTACAGCAAGTTTATAATAGCCAATTCCGAAGGTGCAATTTCTCAAGATGTTTCATCTATTTTTTCGGGTTACATATCAGTAAATGTGGATGACGGTGAAAATGTATCAACAGCAAGTGAATATGATTCATCCAGATATTTAGACATAAATCCGGTAGAGATAGCAAAAAATGCATGTAAAATTGCAAAAGATTCGCGAAAAGGCTTACCAGTAGAAACAGCAGATTTTCCAGTTATTCTTGACCATCATGCTGCATCAGGACTTATTGCAACATTTTCTAGTGCACTTAATGCAGATAATGTTCAGAGAGGAAGGTCTGTTTTTGCAGATAAAATTGGCCAAGAAGTTGTAACCAGCTCTTTAAGCATATATGATGATGGGACACTTGAAGGTGGCCTTCAATCTGCAGCAAGTGATGGTGAGGGTATATCCAGTCAGAGAACACCATTAATCGAGAAAGGTATATTGAAAAACTTTTTATACGATATTTACACGGCTAAAAAGGGAGGAGTAGAACCAACAGGTAACGGGATGAGATCATCTTACGGTGATGTGCCGGCTGTAAGTTTGTCTAATTTAGTACTGGACTTTGGTGATGTAAAAGAGATATCAACGATTGATGACGGGGTGCTGATTACAGACGTTCTTGGTGCACATACAGCAAATCCAATATCGGGAGATTTTTCTGTGGAGGCTATGAATGCTTTTAAAATTGAAAATGGGGAATTAAAACATCCAATCAAAAAGGCAATGCTTTCAGGAAATATATTCCAAGCACTGGGAGTTGCTTCTGCAGCAACAGCCGAGAAACGTAAAATTGGCCCATTTGTACTTCCTCAGATATTAGTTGAAAATTTAAGAGTTGTTGGTTAATTACTTAAGGATATGATAGGTCGGTACAGGGAATTCCTTGGACTGGCCCTTCAAATTGCTTTAAAATATCATCAAATAAAAACCATCAGGGATGAAGATTTCTTTAACCATCTAAGTAAGATTCTAAAGGTAATTTAGATGACGGAACATTATTTTTGTGAATTGATCAAATGTTTATGTTAAAGAACTGAATATCAAACTATTAATTGTTAAAAAGTCACAAAGGTTCAAAATGGGATTTTACGATCTATCAAAAACAGAAAGACAAAAACTTGTCAACGAAATCGAAGGTAATATATTGCAAGCGATTTTAGATTTAAGTAATATAACTGAAAATAACGATATAATAATCCCTGAAAGTATATGGAATTATTCATCCGACAACGACACTTACATCAGAAAAAATGCATATCTTGCAATTGGAAGAATATATGCCGCGCACAATGAACTTGAAAAGATAATGTTAAGACTTTTAGATGTAATGCTTGAAAATAGAAATGAAAAGGTTAGACAAACGTCTGTATATGCATTGGGAGAAATTGGAAAGAAAGATGCAGATATTGTTTTTAAACCATTTGAAAAAGCATTAGTAGACAAAAATCACTCTGTTAGAAATGCAATGATAGGTGCTTTAAAGCAGATGGGACGCAAAAATCCAGTACCTACTTTTGAATTTGCAAAAAAACATTTGCATGATGATGATCCAAAAATTCGTAGAGAAATAACCCATGGAATAGAACTCAGGGGAAGAGAACATCCCGAAGAGGTCTTACCTTTACTAAAGGAATTACTAAACGAGAAAGTTAAAACTGTTAGAGACATGATTATTCATGTGATAGGACAGATAAGCTACAAAAAAGGATGTCTTGAAATTGTAGTTGAAAACTTGAACAGCTGGACAAACAGGGATCTTGTGATTGAAGCATCTGAAGAAATAGTAAAGGTTCATACAAGGTATAAGTTTGCAACAAGAACTCCAGAAGAAGCAAATGAATATATAAAAAAACATTTGACATTATTTATTGATGGAAAATAGGTTAAAATACTTATACGGGAGGTTGTGATTCTGATGGACAAATCTTTTGAAGAACTGAGACAAAAAATATACAATGACCTTAAAGGGGACTATGTAGGTATTGAAAAGATTGTTATGGAAGATGAAAATATTTTCCGTATTTATGCTGAAGATGATACGTTATGGAAAATATTTGAAGACATGATAAATGAATTTAAAAGCATAGAATTTGATTCAGGGAATGGAGAATCTCATTTTCTTAAGATAATAATATAATTTAAATTATTAATTTTAGATAATTCAATTGGATTCCTTTAGATGTTAATTTTAGACTGTTTCAAATGATATAACGAATTAATAGAAAGGATTTAAATTAAAATCCGTAATATGTTCTCCAATTATAAAAAGTTTTTATGATATGATAAGCTAATATAAATATAATCTGTAGTAATGGTGAACTGAAATATTATATTGTTTCAATTAAAGATTAATACTATAATATTGGATTAGTATATTAAATTTAAAGTGATCAAATGATTTGCAAAAACTGTGGAGCCAATATTAAAAATAGAGAAACTTATTGTCCCAGTTGTGGGATGGAACTTATGGTCCCATATTCAAAATCACTTAAAGAGAAATATATTGCTGGTGAATATCAAGATAATACAAAAAATTCATTTATCCACAATAAAAAAGATCAACCGGTTCAAAAAGAGGAGTATCAGCGTGTTGAACATGATAATGAATATGAACAGTATCACGGTAATGAAACACATGAAGAATATAAACCAGAAGGTTCTGGCTCTTCTGCATTTTTGGCTATAATTCTATTTTTAGTGGTTGCTCTCCTGTTTGGATTTGTTTTAGGTATTATACTATTCTCAGGAGCTTTACATCATATTCCTATTTTTTCAAATATTAAAGTATAAACAACCACAAGCTATCAAAAAAAATTATATTTAAAGAAAAATTGATTAAACACAATCTTAAAACTATTGTGAATTAACCCAAACAGCTATTTAAAATGAAATTCCCATTTTCTATCCTTTTTTTAAGATTGACAGTAAGTTCACGGGCTCTTTTTATATCTGATTGGCGGCATATTATCGGCATATCAATGGATCTATCTTCCATGTTGAATACTACTCTTCCTGAGTTCATTGTAAATGCATTATTTGGACATGAATATGCGCACATCCCACAACCAAAGCATCTTTTTCTATTCAAAGTTTTTGTATAAGCATTTGTAGGGCATCTTTCGCGAACAATGCAATTTTCACATTCCAAACAATTTTCTGGATGGTATTCTGGTCTTTCATCTGAACCTTCCCATACCTCTCCATAATTTGTAAATCCTAAAATATTGTGTCGTCCACGTATATCTGCTACTGGCAGTTTAATATCAATATTTTGTATGAATGTTTGTTTTAAAATATTTTCATTCAAGATTGGTATTGCAGCAGCAACACTGTCAAATATCTCAGGACCCGCACCGGTTTTGAAACCTCCAAGATAATGTGCATCCATTTCTTTCATGTCTGCAGTTATCATCATATTTGGCTTCTCAATACTGCTTCTAGTACCGGGACCTATTATAATACCTTCACCGCCGTTTAATAAAACTTTAGCGCCCGAGCAGATCGTTTTCATTAGAGGATCATTTTGTAATGGGTTAAGCTGACCACATCCTGAAATCGATATACCATTGAACGGGCCATTCATATCGATGGCATGGAATATGGAAGAAACAATTTCTTCTGAAGGATTGGTAAATGAATTATAGTTTTTGAAAGCCATCCTGGTTCCAATCATCTGAGCAGTTCCAATTTCGCTGATATTGGTTTTAGATTTTATTATATCTCCATCAATAGATTCCATTTCAACTTCAATTTCTTGGCCGCCTACAAGATCCTTGAATAAGAATCCTCCTCCATAAGTATTATCATAGATGCTGTGTGATGTTCCGTATATGATCATATCAACTGATCCAAGCCATTCATTTGGACAAGGACCGGGAAATCCGGGCACACCATTTAAAAAGATTTTTTTAGCTTTTTTAAATGCTCCAGGTTCTGCTACTGGAACATGGAGTACTGCAGCTGTACCTGACATTATCCCGCAAGTTCCTGTCGTAACAACATCGACATCTTCAGCTATAGGAGGTTTATCTTCACGAACAAGTGTTGATACTTCTTCTGCTGTGAGTACTGTAGCGTCTCCTCCTTTGATCTTTTCATTAATCTCTTCTATAGAACGAATATTCATTTTTATTCTCTCCAGTATCATTTAACTAAATAATTTTAATTAATTTTCATGATTAGATATTATATCTTTAATCTGGGATAATGCAAATTCCAATGCATCTTCTATTTTATTGGAATTTGGACCAGCACCTTGAGCAAGGTTAGGTCTACCTCCACCCCCTCCACCAAGTATTTTTGCAGAATCTTTGATGATCCCATTTACTTTTACTCCCATACCCACAGCTTTCTTAGAGGAAGCTCCAACTATATTGCCATTTTGATTTCCCACTATAACCACATCAATGGAATTTTCATTTTCAGTGAGGTCGGTTGCAATCTTCACAAGTTCATTCATGTCGGCCTCCACCAATTGGGATAATACCATTATATCTCCAATTTTCATTGCATGATCTGATAACTCGCCCACTTTTAAGATTGCAATCTCATCTTCAAGTCTTTCAATTTCATTTTTGAAAGATTTCCATTCATTAAAGAATCTATTGCATGTTTTTGGTAGTTGTTCAGCTGTGACTTTAAAAACGCTGCTGCTTTCTTTTAATTGGTCATCAGTAATTTGAACAGTTTTAATTGCTGCTTCTCCAGCTGAAAACTCGAGTCTTTCAACACCATCTTGGATCCTTTCTGATCTGGATATTTTGATCAGTCCAATATCGCCGGTTAGTTTAACATGAGTTCCAGCACATGCTTGAACATCTATACTATCTATTTTAACAGTTCTTATATTGGCACCAGGAACTATTCCGCCCTGATAAAGTCTAAAACCATATTTTTTCTCGGCATCAGTTCTATTCATCCATTTAGTGTGGACTGAAAGGTTTCCCATAACATATTTATTTGCAATAAGTTCTATGTCCTGGAGATCTTTGTTAGATATTCTTCGATAGTGAGATAGATCAATTCTTGATTTTTCAACCCCTTTTTGAGCTCCAGCCTGCCACACATGATCGCCAAGTACTTTACGGGCTGCGGCAACAATTAAATGGGTTGCGGTGTGATTTTGTGTAAGGGCTGTTCTTCTGTAAGGGTCTATTTCTCCGGTTACTCTTGATCCGTTAAATGGTTTTAATTTTTCAATATCCTTTGAATCCATTCGATGAATTACAATACCGTGAACTTTTTCAGCATGTAAAACAGGAAATTTATTTATTTTATTTCCCTTCACCCCTATGAATCCAATATCTGATGGTTGGCCTCCTCCTTCTGGATAAAATATCGTTCTGTCGAGAATAACATTATTTTTGTAGAAACCAATTATTCCAGCTTCAAATTCTGTTTTCTGTGGTTTATCGTAAAATATTAGATCAGTATCAGGAAAGTTTAATTCAATTTCTGTTTTTGTGGTTATGGCTTCATCTGAATGTTTTTCTGCAACTCTAGTATAAAAGTTATCTGGAACTGCTGCTTTGAATTTTTCAGCTTTTGCTATTTCTTCAATGGTTTCAGGGGGCATTCCATGGGAATCATAGAGTTTAATAATCATTTCTACAGGTATTTCATTTTTATTTTCTTTTTTCAACTCTTTAATGCTTTTTTTAACAAGTTTCCTTCCTTTTGAAACAGTTTTCTGGTACCTTTCCTCTTCGAGATTTATAACATTCAAGATGTGTGTCTGTTGTTCTTTTATTTCTGGATATGTTACTGATAGAAAATCTAATTGTATTTTCATGATGTCGCCAAGAGATTTGGGGAGTTCTAATTCCTTAATGAATCTTATAGTTCTTCTTAGCACTAATCTTGCAAGATAACCTTCTTTAACATTGGAGGGTATTACCCCATCGGCTATCATAAAACATAGACAACGGGTATGATCTGCTATGATGTACACAGCTTCCATGGGTTCTGTTGCATTTTTTAATTCTTGCGACGAAATTCCAAGTTTTTCAGCTACCCTGTATCTGAGTTCTTTTAAGTCAGCAATATCCTCTATGTCCATCATACCGGCAATACGGGCATTTTCTGCTAGGATATTCTCATCAAGTTCTACACCTGCCAATTTTTTAAGTTGGTTTATTACAGGTCCAAATGAAGCATCGTATGCTGTTGGTGTTCCTTGTGATATCCAGGCAAACCTTTCAAGACCATAACCTGTATCCACAACTTTCAAAGGGATCTCTTCTAATCCGTCGGGTGTTGTTTTATACTGGATGAATACAAGTGTTGCAAGTTCAACCCCCCTTACACATATTTCATAGCAAGGGCCTGCATTTCCACCGCCTTCCCACCATGATTCAATGTAAGTTATTTCACTTGGATCTATTCCAATATGCTTTATAAAATCATGACAATATCTCACTGTTTCATCCTTCCAGTAGACTTCATCTTCTACTGTATTGAATGCATGATGTGCTCCCATTGTAAAACATGTCATATGTCTTCCTGTACGGCCAACATTATCGACATCATTAAGTCTAATTGAAGGTTGTGCAATTACCAGCGGATTTGCTGGAGGTTCAACTAATCCTGAAGTGACCCATGGTTGAAAGTCGTAAATAGATGCTCCAACAAGGAAAACATCATCTCTCCAACGCTTAGCAAGGACGGGGTATCGTTTTATTGGTGTGTGTCCTCTTTCTTTAAAGAAGTTGATGAATTCTTTCTGAATATCGTAGAGATCATATTTTTTGGATGTTGCTGGATTTCCTATAAATTCATACTTATCGCATGGAGCATCTCCACAAGTTTCCCTATCTCCTATGGACCAAAAATCGTTTCCACAAGTTACACAGGTTTTCTTTGTAAATCCTAGTTCTTTTAGCTGGTCAGACATGATAATCAACGTAAATTTTTTTTTATTTATTTGGTTAGATGTTTTATGAATTAGTTTTTAAGATCAATATTAGAGTTTTATTTTAATTTTCCAAATTTTTATTTTAAATGGGATCTATAAAATAGCTAGCTAGCTATCCCATGTTATGTTGATCTTATTTGGATAAAAACTTGTTTAAATAGTTTTTAAATTAGTTCAAAAATAGAATTATTAGTGGATATGGTGGTGTAACAATATTATAAAATTAGATAATGAAAATTTAAAATTTATAAAATACAATTTAAAATAAGTTAAAGAAGATCAAAAATACATCACAAATTGGTTCTGTATGTATTGATCTTTAAAAAGGAAAGAAATTATCCGAAGAGTGCGCCGAGACCGGCTGCTGCTTCTTCTTCTTTTTCTTCTTCGTCCTCTTCCTCTTCTTCCTCTTCTTTAGCTGCGGTTGGTGCTGCTGCTGCGGTTGGTGCTGCTGCTGCGGCTACTGCAGTTTTTTCCATAGCTTCTTCGATGTCAACATCTTCTAGAGCTGCAATTAATGCTTTAACTCTTGCTTCGTCCACTTCTGCGCCTGCTGCTTCTAAAACTTTCTTCACGTTTTTTTCGTTAATTTCCTGACCGGTTGTGTGCAATATCATTGCTGCG
>Ga0224559_1000232_pt1 | contig 39297 bp, 34 predicted proteins | sample 714S33034metaG_FD_180676 | JGI IMG/M metagenome (GOLD analysis project Ga0224559, IMG submission 180676) | Peat soil microbial communities from Stordalen Mire, Sweden - 717 S3 30-34 | ecosystem: Environmental > Terrestrial > Soil > Wetlands > Peat | place: Sweden: Norrbotten County, Stordalen... | reverse complement strand
AACCAAATATAATACAAGTTAAATTTCCTACAGCCCGTTTTTTTATATCGGGGTAACGACCAGCTTTGCCGCCTAGTTATAAACGCAAAAAACTTCTCATCGAATAATGTGTCTAGCCGCAAGATACATTAGAGAGTAGCATCGTGGCAAGAGTCAAACACGGAAGTGTTTGACGGACTCTTCCAACGAATGTGACAGTAGTTCAAGTCCTTCGACAGTTAATGAAATTTCCCTGACAGAAGCGCTGTTCTCTTCTGACATTTCAGCCACTTTTTCAACATTCACCGCAATTTCCCGCCCTGACAGACTTTGCTCTTGCATTGATTTTGATATGTCCGCCACACCATTCGATACCAGCAATGCGCCGTTATTGATTTCCACAATCGCAGCCCCGGCCTGCCGGGCCATAAGTGCGCCTGATTTTACCAGCTCGACTGCGGCCTCCATTTCAGCCACAGCCTCATTAGTACTGCCGGTGATCATTTCAGTCATTGAAGAGATTTCCTGGGTGGATTTGCTGGTTTTTTCGGCTAGCTTTCTGACTTCGTCAGCAACCACTGCAAATCCACGACCTTGCTCGCCGGCACGCGCTGCTTCAATTGCCGCATTGAGTGCCAACAAGTTGGTTTGATCTGCAATCTCTTTAATCGATTTGACTATATTCTGAATTTGCTCTGATTTTGTACCTAAATCTTCGATAGTCGTTGCCGCATTCATCACTGCCGTATTGATTTTTTCCATATCGACGACGACTTGTTGCACTACTTTACTGCCATCGCTCGCCAAAGAATTGGAGTTGTCGGAAACTTTTCGAAGATCATTCGCGTTATTGGCGACTTGATCAACGCTGGCAGTCATGCTCTCGACTGCTGTAGCCATATTGGTTGCAGACGCTGACTGTGTTTGCGAACTTTCTCCAACCCTGCTCATAGTCGACGCAAGCTGTTTTGCACTCGTATCAATATTGCCGGAAACTGAACTGATCTGATCTATCACAGCACCGAGAAGCACCTTGGATGACTGGACTGCACACATAATCTCGCCCATCTCGTCGCGACCGGCGACATCCACTTCGGTTGACATATCCCCGTTTACCAAGTCGGAAAGGTGACCTCTGATCTCTGCAACGCGGTATGTCACAAAACGTGTAACTACCCATCCGATAAAGAAAAACAGTATCACTTGAAAAATAATTTGTCCCACGTTGAGCGCTATCACGAACTGTTGGTGACTTTTAAAATCTTTTGTAATGTCAATTTCGATATCAGACACGCCGGCGACAGTTCCATCTTCAGAAGTGTGGCAAGTCAAACAATCCGTCTGGTGAAAATTATGCGAAAAAACATACGGTGTGACCGCACGATATATAGTTTGATCACCTCGCTGCTCGATTTCGTAAAAAGGTTTTTTGGTCGCAATTACCTGACGCTGCACCTCGTCACGCACCTTCTCTTCGGGCAAACCTTCACCGAACTGTTTTACAACAGACTCTGCCCGGGCCAATTGCAAATTCACAATATTTCCCGAACTCGCAATTTTCTTAACTAAAAGTGGACGCGAACCAGGCTGACTGATTTGCCCTGTTTCCATCAGCAAGTTTGCGCTATCAATGACCTCATTGGCGACTGCAACTGCCCTTTCCTGCGTGGTATCGATCAAACGCGTTTTGACATGATCGGCCATATAAAACGTAGCCAAGCCTGCGACGATTAAAACCGCCGGTTGTAACAGCAGTTGCAGCTTATGTTGCAAGGAAAGTCTGCCAAACCAGTTCGCAATTGAGAAATGGGTAACGGGAGGTTTATCGGAACGATAAAGTGTTTCTACGTTTGCAATTTCTGCGCGGCTGGGTTTCTTGCGCAGAGAGATATAACCCACCACTGTACCACTTTTCAAAATCGGCGATATATTTGCCCTGACCCAATAATGATCGCCATTTTTGGCGCGATTCTTGATATAGCCTCGCCAGGGATGACCTTCACTAACCGTTTTCCAAAGATCTGCAAATGCCCATTCCGGCATATCCGGGTGGCGCACAATATTATGATTGCTGCCTATAAGTTCTTCACGGGAGAATCCGCTGATTTTTACAAAGGCATCGTTGGCATATGTAATCACTCCCTTGGTATCGGTTTTCGATGCGAAAACTAAAGACTCGGAGTAGTCGATTTCTCTTTGGGTCACCGGTAAATTATTTTTCATTAAACCCTCCAATACCCTTTATGGCGTTGGTATCGTTTGTAAATATATCAAATACTACAATTCAATTATTCTTATGTTTTCCAATATTACCAAAGCATTTCAAAAGACCATAATGAAAACAGGCTCGTAATTACGAGCCTGTTTACTTGTTTGGATTTCAAACTTTCTTACTGAACAACGGTGTCTATGCTTACTTTGAGTCCACCGCTACCCGGTTTAACCGGGTTGCTTATACCTTGCAAGTCACCCGGTTGGGGCACGGCATTACCCGATTTTGAAACTCGAACCACGACCACGACTTCGTCAAAGTTGGATAGTTTCATCTGTGGTGACATCGCCATACTGTCATCCAGCGCAAACTGAATTGGCAAGTCTTTCACCTGCTTACGCAAGATGGCCAAAGGCATCTTGGGGCCCTGTGCCGCTCGTGCCAACACGAACACTGTATCTGTAGGGCCGGCCTTGCCACTAAGCACGCTGCTCAATGTAACAGTTCCTGATATACGCTCTTTGCCCTGTGCAACACTCTGAGTGGTTTCTGGTTCCGGTTCTGCCCTCGCCATCCTGGCACCTTTTCCACCTTTTGATTGAGCCAAAAATTCGTGAGCTTGTTGAAGACCGCTCTGAATCATTTTGGCATCTTCACTATCAGCGGGAAGACCTTTTAACAAATGCTCCCAATGGCGTATCGCAGCGGCATAGTCGCCCCGCTCCATAGCTGCCGAACCGGCCAAAGCAAGTGCTTTTGGGTAATTCGGATCAAGAGCAAGCGCTTTATCAATCAACTTGGTTGGTGGACCGGCCAGGCTTTGTCCCTGGGCCATGGCCAGTACATCGGCATAGTCAGCCCATATCCACGCCTCGTCAGTGACAAACTGGGTCAGTTTTCCATAAGCTGTCGCAGAATCCGCAAAACGTTCTGCCTCGCCATAAGCTCTTGCCAGCATCAATAAAGATTCGCCGTCGTTCGGATTTTTTGCGACTTTTGCTTCCAACGCCGCCACTGACTCTGCCGAACGCGCGTTGCCGGAACCGCTCATCGTAGCCAAGCTTGCTTCCGGAGACAGCGAACTAACATTGCCGATCTTCCAGTAGAGTGCAACAGATGCTATTGGAAGAACTACAGCCAGACTAATGGCCAATACCCTGAGCGGATTGCGCGGCGACGTGACGACCACTTCATCTGCTTTCACTTCATCCAGAAGACGGGCCTGTATTTCGCGCTTGCCTTGCTCGTACAATTCTTGCGTCAACAGGCCGTTTTGCAGGTCGGCGTCCATTTCGGCAATCTGGTCGCGGAAAATTTCCAGATTTGCCGCATTGCGTAATACGGTATTACTCGAAGTGCTGCGACGCCACAACGGCAATACTACGAACAATAGCGCCACCAGAATGAGCAGCGCGGAAATGATCCAAAATATTGTCATGCTTGATTATCTTTTTCGTTATTGAGTAAAGCTGCGGCACGCTCTTGCGCTTCGGCAGTAAGAGCGACTTCCGGGACTGACTGGCGACGTTTGCGTAATTGAAAGAGCAATAATCCCACGCCGGTGAGAAGCAATGCAAACGGCCCGAACCAGAGCAGAATCGTGTATGACTTCATTGGCGGATTGTACAAGACAAAATCTCCATAACGCGCCACCAGATATTCGATGATCTCCTTATCGCTCTTGCCTTTGCTCATTTGCTCGCGCACTTCCCGGCGCAAATCTTCTGCCAGTTCAGCATGAGAACTGGCTAACGACTCATTCTGGCACACCAGACAACGCAGATTCTCAGCCAAGCCGATCATGCGTTTTTCCAATACCGGATCGGCAGCCAAATCTTTGGCCTCATCTGCATAAGCAAGCAGAGGCATCAGGAATAACAACAAAACCAATAAACGCCTCATGACTGCTTCTCCAGCTTGGCAACCAAAGGCAATATCGTTTCGCTCAAACTGCGATGGGTAATCGGACCGATTTGTTTGTATTGAATGATGCCTTGCTTGTCGATAACGTAAGTTTCGGGAACGCCATACACACCGTAATCAATGCCGATACGTCCGTCGGTATCGGAGACTGTCACCGTGTACGGATCACCGCCCCCCCTCAGCGTCAGTTCAGCGTCAACTGCTTTATCTTTGTAATCGAGCCCGTAAATCGGCACAATGTTCTGGCGTGACAACTGCACCAGCACAGGGTGCTCTTCTTTGCATGATACGCACCACGAAGCCCACACATTAAGCAACCAGACCTTACCCTTCATTTCCTCGGGAGAAAAACGCTTGGCTGGGTCATGCAATTGCGGCAAGTTAAATGCGGGTGCAGGTTTACCAATCAACGGTGAAGGTACTTCATGCGGATCAAGATTTAGCCCGACATACAAAAAACCGGCCAAGACGACGAATACAACAAACGGCAAAATAAAACGCGTCATGCAGTTTTCTCCTTCAACTTTGCTTCCACACTTGTTCCTGAAGTGACATCTTGTGACTTCGCTTTCTTGGAATGAATGCGGTAACGGCGATCACTGATAGCAAATATGCCGCCCAGCGCCATCAACAGACAACCTACCCAAATCCAGTCAACAAATGGTTTGTAATAGACACGTACAGCCCAGGCACCATTGCTATCCGGTATCGGCTCACCCAAGGACACATACAAATCGCGGAATATTCCGGGATCAATCGCAGCTTCGGTCATAGGCATACCGGAGGAGTTGTAATTGCGCTTTTCCGGATTAAGCTCGGTTACAACCCGATCACCTTTTTTAACGACCACATGACCGCGATAGGCATGATAGTTGGGGCCTTCCAATTCAGAAATACCATCGAAACGGAATTGATAACCGCCCACCTCGACCGTATCACCCACCCCCATGCGAACATCGCGTTCATTCTCATAACCTTTCACCATGGTTACGCCAATGACAAAAATGGCGATACCGAGGTGCGCCAGTTGCATACCGTAATAACTGCGCGGCTGGCTAAGTAAACGCTGCGAAAAGCTGCCTTCCTTGCCAAGCAGACGCTTGCGCAAATCGAGGAACCCGGTACTGATCACCCAAAATGCCAGCATGAAACCCAAGGCAATCAGCGGCGTCCATTTCCCCATCACAAACGGCAGTAGCACAGCGATCAACAAGCTCGAGCCGAAAGCCCAGCGCACGCGCACCCAGATGTCAGGCACACTGGCTTGCTTCCAGCGGGCGATTGGCCCCAAGCCCATCATAAATACCAGCGGCACCATCAGCGGCACGAATACGGTGTTGAAATAGGGAGGCCCGACGGATAACTTACCCATGCCCAAGGCATCCATGAACAAAGGATAGAGCGTACCCAAAAATACCGAAGCCGAAGCCACAGAAAGCAAAACGTTGTTGGTTAGCAGCATAGACTCGCGCGAGATAATATCGAACTTGCCACCCAGACCAATCTTGGGCGCTCGCCATGCAAACAACAGTAGAGAAGAACCGATCACTACAACCAGAAAGGAGAGAATAAAAATACCGCGCTTTGGATCAGTCGCGAACGCATGTACTGAAGTCAGCACACCTGAGCGCACCAGAAAGGTTCCCAACAAACTCAGCGAAAAGGCTGCAATAGCAAGCAACACGGTCCAACTCTTGAATGCGCCGCGCTTCTCGGTAACCGCAAGCGAGTGGATCAATGCTGTCCCCGCCAGCCACGGCATGAAAGAAGCATTTTCGACTGGGTCCCAAAACCACCAGCCGCCCCAGCCCAACTCGTAGTAGGCCCAACCGCTACCCAGCATAATACCAAGGGTCATAAACACCCAAGCCACCGTTGTCCACGGGCGTGACCAGCGCGCCCAGGTAGCATCGAGTTGCCCGCCCAAAAGCGCGGCGAGTGCAAAAGCAAAAGCCACAGAAAACCCAACATAACCCATATACAACATCGGCGGGTGAATGACCAAACCGGGATCTTGCAACAGCGGATTCAAATCTTGTCCATCCACTGCGGCGGGGATCAGGCGATCAAACGGATTTGAAGTCAGCATCATAAATAGCAGGAAGCCTACGGATATCAAGCCCATCACGCCGATAACCCGTGACACCATTTCCTGCGGCAGATGCTTGCTGAAAGTTGCCACTGCAATAGTCCATATCGTCAACATAAACGTCCACAACAACAATGAACCCTCATGCCCGCCCCACAAAGCCGCGATCCGATACTGGATAGGCAATTGCGAATTGGAATGTTCAGCCACATACAACACTGAAAAATCACTGTTGATAAAAGAAGTTAACAGGCAGGCAAACGCAAGCGATACAAAAACAAAATGGCCGTAGGCGATTGGCCGCGCCACACTCATTAAAACAGCATTGCCTCTTGCTGCACCAATAATGGGGAGCACACCTTGGAGCAGCGCGAGTAACAAAGCAATCACCAGTGTAAAATTTCCGAGTTCCGGAATTATCATTAGAGTGTTCATGATTAGTGTCCTATTTGTTTGGCTGGAGTAGCAATAGTTGGAACGCCAGAGGCGGCACTTATGGCAGCTTGTGCTTTAGCGGCTTTATCCAATGCATCTTTGGCTTCCGGAGGCATGTAATTTTCATCGTGCTTGGCTAGCACTTCTTCGGCATAAAACACATTATCGGCTTGTAATTTCCCCTGCGCGACCACGCCCTTGCCTTCCTTAAACAAATCCGGAAGAATACCTTTATAAGTGACAGGCATATTCCTGAATGTATCAGTCACAATAAAATGCACAGTCAGTCCGTCTTTCTCGCGTTTTAAACTTCCTGCTTCGACCAAGCCGCCAATACGGAAGTTATGACCTTGCGGCGCTTCTTTGTTGAATACCTGTGTCGGCGTGAAATACAAGCTGACATTGTTCCTCAGTGCATACAATACCAATCCAACCGCCGCAGCGATAATGGCAATACCGCCGAGGATGAATAAAAATGTTTTGGTACGTGCCCTCATTGATCTTCTCCGTTGTCACGCATCAAGCGCAACTGTTGTAATGTGATTTTTCTTTTGTGGCGCACCAACAAGATTTCTATAATAAATATCAGCAGAGCCATACCATAAGAGCCCCACACGTAAAAACCGTAACCATTCATTGCGAAGAACTCAGCCCAGTTCATATTTCGTCCTTTTCCCGAACTTCATCCAACTCGCTCACCCACTGGGTATTGCGCTCGCGCTCCAAAATAATGCTGCGTACACGCACTAAAGTGACAGCAATTGAATAAAGCCAACATGCGACCAACATGGTAAACATGGCATGTTTCATTGCAACGTGCATACTGGTATCTGAAAATTTTATAGTTGAACCCTGATGCAGGGTATTCCACCACTCCACCGAATAATAAATAATGGGAACGTTGACTGAACCGACGATTACCAACAACGCACCGGCACGGTCCGCACGACGAGGATCGTCAATGGATGCTTGTAACGCGATAAATCCCAAATACAAAAACAATAAAATTAACTCCGAAGTCAGACGTGCATCCCACACCCACCAAGCTCCCCACATCGGCTTGCCCCACAGCGCCCCTGTCCACAATGCGATGAAAGTAAAGATTGCACCTGTGGGTGCCAATGCGGTTGCCATCATAGAAGACAAACGCGTGTTAAAGATCAAACCCAAGGCTGCATACCCCGCCATGACGAGATAAATAAACATGGACAAGATTGAAATAGGGACATGAATAAAAATGATGCGATAGGCTTCGCTCTGCACGGCATCAGTGGGCGCAACGAAAAAGCCGATATATATACCCACCGCAAATAAAATCGCGGCGGGCCACGCAAAGAAGGGAATTAACTTCCCCGCCAATCCATAAAAGGTTGTCGGTGCCGAATATTTAAACCAGTGTATAGTCAAATCTTACTCCATCGAAATTCGTAAAGCTTGTGCTGTTACCCACGGCGTAAAAACTAATGCCACCAAAAACATTGCCCCCAGCAAGGCCACATGCGGAATGATCGTCATACCTGTGTTCGCGGCCTCAACCGCGCCCGTGCCAAAAATCAACACGGGTATACACAATGGCAACACTAATAACGACACTAAAACGCCACCGCCGCGTAACCCCAAGGTCAGCGCGGCACCTATCGCGCCTATCATGCTCAATATCGGTGTGCCAAGCAATAGCACAACCACTAGTACCCACAAGCTCTGGAATGACATCCCGAACTGCAAACCCAACACCGGAGCGATCAAGACCAAAGGCAAACCGGACAGCATCCAATGCGCAAATATCTTACCCAACACCAGTACAGACAAAGACTGCGGAACCAAAAGCATCTGCTCAAGTGTACCATCCAGATAATCAGCCGAAAACATTCGCGCCAGTGACAGCATCGAGGCCAGCAGTGCGGCAACCCAAACGATGCCCGCAGCCATTTTGCGCAGCATATCAGGCTCTGGCCCCACCCCGAGCGGAAACAAGCTCACCACCATCACGAAAAATACCAACGTCGTCAACACGTCCGCACGGCGGCGCATCGCCAATAACAGATCACGACGGACAACCAAAACCAACAACCCGAGCAAAGACAGTTTTTTCATGACAATGTCAACAGCCTTGTCTCCACACCCGCAACGTGCAAAGGCTGATGCGTGGTAAAAATTGCCATGCCACCTTTAGACAGATGCTCACCGATAAGTTCCTGCATCAAGCCTACTGCCCCTACATCAAGTGCGGTCAATGGCTCATCTAATATCCATAAACGTGCATCTCCGACTAAAAGCCGGCTTAATGCAACTCGGCGGCGCTGGCCTTGGGACAATACCTTAACCGGCAGATGCTCGCGGCGGCTCAGCCCCATTCGGCGCAAGGCGGCAAGCGCCTCTTTCTCATCAACAGAGTAACCGGCCAAACCCGCGCTGATACGCAAATTTTCCAGCGCGTTCAATTCATCTTTGATTGCATTCAAATGACCGAGGTAAATCATCTCGGCCAAATAAGATTCGTCTAACTCGCGCACATCGCGCCCACTCCAGCGAATTTCACCCTCCGCTGGCTGCATAAATCCGCACAAAGTACGCAATAAACTCGTCTTGCCGCTACCATTCTCCCCCTGCACTTGCATCAATTCCCCGGCGCGGAGCGAAAAACTCAAGCCGGAAAATAATTGGTGATCTCCGCGTATGCAAGCAAGATTGCTTATTTCAAGCATGAGTTTAAGAGTATAGCCAGTTATAAAATAGCCGCGAATTATATACGATTGCCACAGCAGATGCGTTGCTTTGCTTGTGAGGTTATAATTATAGTTTGTTGTCGTTTGTAATCAATCTAAGCCGAGGAGAAAATGGGATTTTTGGCAAATAAACACATACTAGTTACCGGTATGATCAGTAACCGGTCAATTGCTTATGGAGTTGCCCAAGCCATGCATCGCGAGGGCGCTACCCTAGCCTTTACCTACCAAGGCGAGCGCGTTAAAGATCGTGTGGTAAGCATGGCCAAGGAATTTGGTAGCGACCTGGTATTTCCCTGCGATGTTGCGTCAGATGCTGAAATTGATCAACTCTTTATTGATCTGGCAAAGCACTGGAATAAATTTGACGGTTTTGTGCATGCTATCGCTTTTGCACCGCGTGAAGCGCTCACGGGTGATTATCTTGACGGGTTTAGCCGTGAAGCATTTCGCATTGCCCACGATATCAGTTCGTACAGTTTTTCTGCTATGGCCAAATCCGCTCTGCCATACCTGAATGATGGCGCATCGCTGTTAACCCTGACTTATATGGGTGCCATAAGGACAATGCCCCACTACAACGTCATGGGCCTTGCCAAAGCCAGCCTCGAAGCCAGTGTGCGTTACTTGGCAATGGATTTGGGACGCAAAGGCTATAGAGTAAACGCAATATCCGCAGGGCCGATAAAAACGCTGGCCGCCGCAGGCATTGGTGACTTCTCCAAACTACTGGCATACAACGCCAAAAACGCCCCACTCAAACGCAATGTCACTATCGAAGAAGTCGGCAATGCAGCGGCTTTTCTGTGCAGTGATTTAGCCAGCGGAATTACCGGTGAAATCACTTATGTGGACGGCGGATTTAATACCACCGCGCTGGGGACGGGAACCACTGAAGTATAGATCCAAAATTTAGCCGGTCTATCCAACGTAAATACGCATTCAAAAAGCCCCGCCAGACAAGCTGGCGGGGCTTTTTGTTACTGGCGTTTGCAGAAAGTAGCCCGGTTACTCTTCATCCGGATCTTTATATTCTTTCGGCAGATGGTGGGCAATACCCTTGTGGCAATCAATACAAGTCAACCCATCGGCTTTAGCCTTCATGTGTTTGTTATACACTGTTTGTTTTTGCACAGTGCCGCTCATGGCATCAAAGTTGTGGCAGTTTTGGCATTCACGCGAACCTGAAGCTTTCATGCGTGCCCATTCGTGGGTTGCCAGCTCCATCCGGTGAGATTCAAACTTTTCTCTGGTATCAACATAGCCTGTGAGCTTACCCCACACTTCCTGGCTGGCTTGAAGCTTGCGCAACATCTTGTGTCCCCAATCTTTGGGCACGTGACAATCTGAGCAGATGGCGCGCACGCCTGTTCGGTTCGTATAGTGGATGGTTGTTTTGTATTCCTGATACACATTGTCGTACATTTCATGACAACCGATGCAGAACTCTAATTTGTTCGTTGCCTCCATGGCGGTATTGAATCCCCCCCAGAAAAGAATACCTACAATAAAACTTATAGCACCAATCCCAAGGACGGAATATTTTGCACTCGGCGTTTTCAAAAAATTCCAAGTGCATTTCAGAATTCCGTGTTTGTCAGGTTTGTTATCCATATTTTTCTCCGTGTTAAGCTAATTTCATACTAGTTGTGGTGTGTCAGGCTGGAAAACTTGGGGCACTTAATTTCAGTGCCCCTCACTTCATTGTTTTACAAAAACTCCGTTAGAAGTTTAGAGCATAGGAAACCGAAACAACGTTAACAGAATAGCTGGGTGCTTGCTGATTCGTCGGCATCATGTTAGCTGGCGCGGAGCCATATTGATAGGTATTGTACATAAAGTCAGTTGCATTCAGCCGCTGAAACAGGTACCCCACCCTAACCTTACTCACGTTATCGATCCTATAAGTACCGGCAAGTTTCAATTGCAGCATATCGCTCTTGATGTCTGGCAATGCGCCACAAGTCATAAACTGGGCAGAACTACAAGTTAAACCACCTGTAGTCACGCCAGCATAGCCTAGCTCAGTATCATAGGATGTTTTATCCAGCGAATAAGTCAAATCACCCGTGAGATCAAGTTTATTATCCATAAACCCGCCTTGCTTGGCACCGACACCAATGGTTAAATCTTTTTCTGTAAGCGTATTACTCCATGTTGCGTTTGCTGGACTGCTAAGTTTGGTAGCAGAAGTTGCAACACCGGTTGTAGTATTTTCATTTGCAGCAGCTAGAGCTTGAAGACTAGTCATGTCTCTTGTCTTGTTTTGCGAGGTCGCATACGCAGAGAATGAACTATGTTCAGTTGCGGCGTAAGTGGCATCCAAGTTCAAACTGTATGACCTGCCATTCTGAACACCATATTCAGAACCGTAGCTGTCCAAATTATAGTTACCTTTGAAACCGAAAGAAAATTTATCGTTCGCCTGCCAGTTGGCTCCTAACTTCAATATATCTTGTCTACGGGAGGCATCCATGTATGACATGAATTGCTGAAACTCGTACCCGGCACCGTATGCGCCACCTGAAGCACCAGTTGTTTGCATGGGATTGTAGAACAAGGGATTAATCTCAGCGACTCGATTCGCGTAGCCTACACCTGCATTAAAGTTCAAATCTTCACTCGCCTTGAGCTTATACGTAGCTGTAATCTTGTTCTCATTGCTATCAGGCACCTCGGCACAAGTCGTTGCTGTAAACGGGCTGACAAACCCCGTTGTTGAAGTTTTAGGAGAAACTAAAGGATAATTCACTCCATCACAAGAACGCTGGATTCCCTCGTAACCATAAGCAAGATTAACCTTTTGATTTTTGTCGATGCGATAGTCTGCATCCAGATCAAACTGGGTCTTTGCGTTGCTCATCGGCGCGTTTACTGTTGTATTTACGTTTGTTGTACCGGTTCCATTCCCTGCATCGCCAATTGTATAAAAGTTATAAGTATTTGACGCTGTCTGATTGTCTCGTTTGTTGTATTTAAAACTCGCACTCAATTGCAAATCCTTCGTCGTCTGATTTGTCAGCTTTGCATTTGCATTCGTCGTAACGACAGCCCCCTGAAGCGAGGTTTGCGGAAGATTCCCCGGAGACATCGCATCTTGTGCGTACGAATCGTTTTGCGTGTTGCGCGCATAAGAAACCCCACCCACCAACTTCGTGGTGGAAGTGAAACCATATCCGCCATTCAGGTTCACCTGATGGAATTCGTTGCTCGGCATTGTGCTGACCATATCCGTTGGTATAGTACCGAGAGTACCTGTCGCTAACGAGGCGGTACTATTAAACGGATTTTGAAACGTTACGTTGTTGTAAGCATCCTGAAAAATAGACCCGTAATAGCTTGCGGTCGCATATCCCTTGTCCCCTGCCCAATTCAGGGCGAGATTGACCGTGTCAGTCGTGTAGTTGGTTGGTGTCATTATGACGAAAGGTGTCTGACCGGCAGCAGTACCAAAACCATTTGCCGGGTCTCCCGACACTCCTTGCAGTTTTGCTCCGGTTTGCTGGAGATGATTCATGTCAAACTTCACATTCCAATTCGAGTCAAAAACAAAGCCCGCGTTGAATTTTGAACTTTCCCGTTGAGAGTAAACCTCCGGGGTATTGAAGTCTCTCAACTGGGCTGGTGTCAGGTCATTTGCACTCGGAGCTGTTGTATAACCGGCAGGCTTGGTAGTTGTACTTATAAAGCCAAAGTTTTGCGGCAAGGTGAAACTATTCCCACCAATAGCTCCCTGAAACGGTGTCTGGTAAGTATTAGTTATGTTGTGACGCAATTCATCATAGCCAAAGCCAAAGTTCCATTTCCCTTGATCGCTTACGTCCAAGCCGAATTCGCGGGAAGTGGTGCCGAGGTCAGTGCCTTTAATTTCAACTCGTTTTGTGCCATCGCCGCCGCGCAAGTCGAAATTACCGATCAGATAAGTGCCTTTTTTATCAAGGCCATTATATTCGCCAAATTTGGCAGAGTTCTGAGGAACATATTCCGCTCCGACTTCAACAGAATTGGTTGGCTTAGTCAAAGCGGTTACTTCGGCATTCGGCACGTCATCTGCACGCGCTACCAGTGGCGCTGCAAACATCACCAATAACGCCCCCTGCACCGCCAGCGTAATAGCCTTGGCAGAAAACATATCACTATTTGTTGCTTTCATTTTTAGCTCCCTTAATCTTAAATAGATAACTAGCGTTGCAATAACGCACCGGCCGGGCTATTTGAACCATGAACCATTGCATGGCAGTTCATGCAACCGCGCCCTGCACCTGCCTGAACACTTGGGAATTGCTGCACAGCGGGGTTAGCCGAGTTAGTGGTTGACCATCCATTTTGGAAGCCTGCCGCTTGTGGGCCATAAGCAGTTGCACTGTTATGTGGGCCATCATGGCATTCTTGGCACAAGAATGACGGACGCGATTTCAGCAACGGTGTAATGTTAGAGCCGTGAGGTGTATGGCAATTGGTGCAATCCTCAGTAGCAGGTTGATGTTCCCACAGGAACGGACCGCGCTTTTCGGCATGGCAGGTGTAGCAAGTTTCAGTCACCGTGTTTTTCTTCAGCAACTTTGGCCCGGCCGATCCGTGTGGATTGTGGCAATCCGAGCAAACCACCTTGCCTGCATCTATCGGGTGTGTTGATATCTTGTGCGTATCGGCACGTTGTTCTTTGTGACAAGTAAAGCAGACCTCGGTTTGTGTCTTTCTATCACGAACCTTGTCGGCTGGGGCATGAATCACGTGGCAGCTATTGCAGGCCATTTCATTTTTCTGATGCTGGCTACCATCCCAGTTAGAGCGGGCAGTTCCTTTGTGGCAGGTTAGACACTGGGCAGCAAGCACTCTGTCGTCGGTTGCCGCATAAGTTCCCTTCTTGAAAATAATGTCCGGTGCTGCGCGCCCACTCACATTAGGATCGCCATGCAAATGTTTCTCACTTTCTCCGTGGCAACTCTGGCAAGTTGGCGTACGGGGATCACCCTTAACGCCGTGCTTGGTTTGATATATGGCCAGAATAGGCGCTGGTTCACTTTCATCATGGCAACGAGTACAGATTGCGTCCTTTTGCAGAGCCTGTTTGGCTGTGCTAAGCGTTCCTCCGCCAATATCCGGCAGCTGATTTGCTGAAGGTAACGGTGTTGTTGCTGACGGTTGAGATTGTGTAGCTGGTTCGACTTGAGCAGGAGATTGGACTTGCGTGGAAGACTGAACTGGTAACGGGGGTTGTGCTTGCGTTGCTGGTTGACTTGCTGAGTTTGGCTGGATTTCCTCAGCCGTCAAAGTTGGCGCGATTCCGACTCCTGCAATGAACGCGCACAACACCATTGTCTTCTGTAATAATCTCATTTTCCACTCCTTTTGTTATTCTTTAAATATTCCTTAGCGAGATCTATTCTCCAGGCGCAACTACTTTACTACTGGGCAAGAATCCAATTCACCAGATTCTTGATCTTGTTAATATCCGTAGTCTTGTCAAACTTGTGGGTTTCAAAATGCCCATCGGAGAGCTTGACGCGGTCTTCACCGGAAGTAATGTGCTTGACCAGCTTGTCTTGCGCACCTGCCTGATCTTTATATTTGTAAGCGATGGCCTGATAGGAAGGCCCCTCCTTTTTCCTGTCGACAGCATGACAGCGCAAGCAGTGATCCGAGCGCGCCAGCTTTTTCGCGGCAACGGCGTCCACCTTCTCTACGACGACATCTTCAGCAAATACCTGTGACGAAAAGACCAGAACAGTTGCTCCAGCCAATAAACTGGCCACAATATTACTACGTGATAGATAGCTCATTTGTTGCTCCCAATATTTCAGCAAGGAATTTTATTTCAGTAAACTAAAGTGACAGTATCCAGTCGATCAAGTTTTTGATTTCTTCCGGAGAGGCTTTTCCCTGAATATTCTTGTGGTCTTCTTCATGACCGTCCGGGAATTTTGCTTTTTCACCCGATGTTACGTGGTGAATTAATTTTGCTTCGGCGTCGGGTTTGCCCTTATATTTTGCTGCTACTTTGTTGTAGGCGGGGCCGTCTTTTTCTTTGGTTTCGCCATGGCATTTAAAACAATTATTTGCTCTGGCCAATGATTTTGCTGCTTCTACATCAACAGCCGCAGTCGCATTAAAAGAAAAAGCAAACAGACCAGCAACAATTCCACTCAATACAACAACTCTGACTTGACTACGCATTTTTATATCTCCTGACAAAATTTAACAAAAATTTTCATAAAATCTACAAGACGTACGCATATTTACACAATTAATTTTCTATTTCTATAAGTAGTATTACGTATCCGCCTTATTTCATAACTAAAGTAATTTTTTTCTTGATGAGCTTCCCTCGGTAATTCGTCTTCCAAGAGGTGGCGTTCATGCTACCAGTTTTTCTTTCTGCTGAGCTATGAGCCAGTGTTCCAGAAACTGGATTGGTGACTTATATCCCAACGTCGAGTGCTGGCGTTTTCGGTTATAAAGTACTTCAATGTATTCGAATGCCATTGCCTTCATTTCATCACGTGTTTCGTAACTCAATCCATGTACACGCTCGTTCTTGAAACTATTGAACCAGCTTTCTGATGGCGCATTGTCCCAACAGTTTCCTTTCCGACTCATCGAGCAGATCATGCCGTATTCCTTCAACTTGCCTTGAAAGGCATAACTGGCATACTGACTGCCACGATCAGAGTGATGCATCAAACCCTCAGCCGGTTTCTTGCGAAACCATGCCATCGTGAGTGCGTCAGTGACAATGTCAGCGGTCATGCGTGGCTTAAGCGACCAACCGACCACCTCTCGGTTAAACAGGTCAAGCACAATGGCTAAATACAGCCAGCCTTCATCAGTCCACAAGTAGGTGATGTCAGATGTCCAAACCCTATTCGGCGCATCTGGCGTAAAGTTTCTATCCAACAGATTCTGAGCTACAGGCAGGTTGTGCTTCGAGTCTGTTGTCACCTTGTAGCGTCGTTTATGCCGTGCATGAATATTGTTCTCACGCATCAGGAACTCAACTCGCTCCTTCGATGCTGGGAACCCTCGTCTGCGTATCTCTCTGACCATTCTCGGGCTGCCATAAATACCTTTGAATTCCGCATGTATGGCTTGGATCAGCACTAACATCTGGACATCATTTAGTCGTTGACGCGCAGGCTTTCCGCCACGCTTCCAAGCTCGATAGCCACTGATGCTGACACCCAGAACTGCACACGCTTCATCCAATCCATACGCTTTGCGGTGTTCATCAATCCAGGCGTACTTCACTGTGATTCTCTCGCGAAGTACGCCGTCGCTTTTTTTAATATTTCACACTCACGTTTGAGCCGTATGTTCTCGGCTCTGAGCCTCGACAATTCCATCTGCTCCGGTGTGATATCCTTACTTCCTGCACCTTTTAGCTTCCCTTCATCAGATGCCTTGACCCAGTTGCGCAGCGTTTGATATTTCAGTCCTAATTCCTTGGCTACGGTAGCAATCGATTTACCATCCTTCACATGCTTGACTGACAGTTCCTTGAATTCGATCGTGTATTCCTGCTTCGGTATCTTCATCTTAATCCTTTCAAAAGTTACGTTTATTTTACGTCACCTTTGGAAGACTATTTTTCGGGGGAAGCTCAAATTTTTTTCTTGATGCCTACTTCAACACTTGCTATATTGTCTAGCCTTGAAATTTGAGCGACTTACTTTTCAAACCGTAAAGCGTATATCAATACTCTTCTCGTTCTCTACACTCGTTCTCTACAGCCTACAGCGTTTCAAGCCCAAGTAGCATTATTCGTAAATTCAATAAAGAACAGGCAAACTAGTTAAATCTCAGCTCAACTTTTGTTGCAAAAATACCAACCATATTGCTTCACAGAATAGTAACGATAGTTTGTTGCAAAATTACTAACAGCTATTCGTATCGGAACTCATTTCCCCTAATCACGTCTGTGCTTTAGGTAACAGATGTGGCTTGAGATTGGTTTAAGGATGAATGTAAATAGTCGCCATATCTGCCCAGCGTGGCACGCTGGGCAGATATGGCGTTGTTATGGACTATTGATTAAGAAGCCGTGGAATTACTTTTTGTCGTCTGCCGCAAAAGACTGAATCTTAATGTCGGCATGCGTTTTGGAGTCAGCCAAAAATGACTGCAATAACTCTTCGCCTGTTATTTGGCGAATCTGCTGCAAGTAACGATTGCGTTTGACATCGTCAATCGCGGCCGGGTCTTTTACTGCATCAACACGCACCAAGGCAAAGCCGTTCTGTGCTTGCGGTATACCCACATAAGCAGGCAGCTTGGCAGCATTTACTCGAAAAACGAGTTGCGTCAATTCGCCGTCCAAACCGGCATGTTGTGCGCGAGTAATAGTTTGCACGGGTTGCCAAGTAACTTTCGCTTTTTCACCCTTTTGCAAATGACCCAACAATTCGCCGCCTTGTTTCGCAAGTAAATCCAACGCTTGTTGGTGTTGCAATTTGTTCTGGATAGCGGCCGACACTTCAGCCAAAGGCCGCACACTTGCGGCTTGATACTCTACAACTCGTGCAGACAACAAAGTATTGGGTGCAACTTCCACTGCGCTGGTATTGCGCTTGTTTTTTAATACATCATCCGCAAACACCGCTTGTATCGCCTTGTCTGTCCACACACCACCTGTAGCCGGACCTTTGATCAGCCAGCCAGCCTGCTGTACGGGTACTTTTACCAAATCCGCAGCCGGCTTAAGGCTGTCGCTTTGCTCGTAAACCGTATTGCTAAATTTCTCGGCCAGTTCGGCGAATTTGTCGCTTGCTTTTTGCGTCTTCAGGCGCTGTCCGATAAATCCCTTCACCTCGGCCAGAGACTGAGTCTTGCCTGCTTTAATTGCCGTCAGTTTGATGATATGGAAACCAAAATCAGATTGCACCAAATCGCTCGTTTCGCCCACTTTGAGTTTATACACTGCATCTTCAAAAGGTTTGACCATTGTGCCGCGACCAAACGTGCCCAAATCGCCCCCGTTTGCTGCCGAACCGGGGTCTTGTGAATATTGCTTCGCCAATGCAGCAAAGCTACCCGGCGATTGCTTCACCTTTGCCAATACTTGCTCTGCTTTCTCTTTTGCCGCTTTCTTCTCCGCATCAGAAGCCTGCGCGGAAACTGAAATCAGAATATGGGATGCCTGACGTTGCTCCTGAGTACTAAACTCGGTTTGATGTTCTTCAAAGTATTTTGATATCTCCGCATCATCAACCGCGATTTGCGGCAATAATGCTTCCGAAGAGAATACGACGTACTCAACTTTTGCGCGCTCTGGCGTTTTAAATTCACTCTGATTTTTCTTGTAATAGTCGTCAATGGCAGCCGCATCCACTTTGACTTGTTTTGTGAGCGACTCCAGATCAAACTTGACCAAACTCACGACACGTTGCTGCTCGTTCAAACGAATCAAATTATCAACTACCAAGCTTGAGGCAAACCCGTTTTGAGTATAAGCATCGGTTAACTCGCGTGAGCTTAATTGCTGGCGAACCTTTGCTTCAAATAGTGGCGGTGACAAATTTTGCGCGCTCAATACTGTTTCATATTGCTGCTTGTCGAATTTTCCATCCTTTTGGAAAGCGCCAATTCCGGCAATGACTTCGGCAAGCTGTTCATCCGTCACTGTCAATCCGGTTTTATGTGCCTCTGTCCCCAGCAGATGCTGTGTCACAAGACCTTCCAAAATTTGATGCTTAATTTCGGGCTTATCAAAAATCGTCTGGTCGAACGATGGCCCTGCCATTTCGCGCATTCTTTGTTCTTGTTGGCGTACCGCATTATCAAATTCTTGAGGAGTAACCTTGTCGCCATTTACCGAAGCTAACGACTCCCCGCCACCGGACTTGCGGTAAGAGTCCACCCCCCAAAACGCAAATGGCAAAATGATGAGCAACAATACGAACTGCACAACCCGCTTTTTCTCATGCACGAAATCAAACATAGCGACCTACCTAATTAAAAATAATTTTTTGTATAAAGTACGAAAAAAGGCGAACTCACGTTCACCTTTGTTTAGCGGATAAAATCCACTGACAATAGAGCCACGCAGTATAGCAATTGATTAAAGCAAATGCCACTGCCTGAGAACGCCCATTACAACATAACCACAGATAAATCGCCCGTTACTGCAGCATGAAAGTCTCATATTCAAGCAAATCGAGCTTACGAGAAAGCAAATACATTCCTGTCAACACGGTGATCAATAACGACAAAGCGAAACCGTAGCCATAATAATACGCGCCAAGGTATAGACTCAGGAAAGTCAACAGAATATTTGTAATCAAAAACAACAGACAAAGAAATACGACGATGCGACGTTTATCGAGATAAAAAAAGACATTTAATACCCCGAGCAAAACTACCTGCAGTCCGGCAGCAACAACATCAATATATAACAATGGCAAATAAAGAGTTGAGATACCCAACCAGCCAAGCAATCTTTCACCCAGTACAAAAACCAGAAGTACTGCGATAGCCTGTATTTTGACAATCTCAAACAAACCCTGTCTCACCGTGAATAACATATTGTCGCGCATAGTTTCAATGTGATCGAGTGAGCCACCTTCACGCACGGCGTCGTAAAATTTTTCGTAGTACTCAACAAAGTCTGTTTCTATTCGCACCAAAAAAACCGCCATACCCGGAATGATTGCCAGATAGGCGAGAAAGATCGGAAAGTCGTAAATAAGTGATGCGCGTAATGCCCCGATAATGTTCTGGCTGGTATCCGGATAGAACCAGAAAGTCAATTTGTCCGCCCAAACCGCCAGATTATAAATAAATCCGGCCCAAACCAAGCTGATGTACATTGCTCCCGGGCGCATAAAATCAAAAGCGATGGTCGCATCCTGCAGCGGAAAAGTGCGCAGCGTCAGCGTTACCATGCCGAATAAAAGCACAAAATGACCTATGACGAAGCCAAACAACAAACCTTCCATCCCCTTTGATCTCAATAGCAACGCCCCGAACACTGTCACGGAATAGCCGATTGCGAATAAAACTACGATCTCTTTGTATTGCTTCATACCGGAAAGGAAAATTGTTGCCACCCATATCGCGCACAGAATGACAAAACCTGAAAGCATGAGCAAACGATACGTCATACTCATTCCCGAAAAGAATAAAAATATTGCCAGCAATCCGAAAGCACCGCTGGCGCTTATAACGACCAGCAGCATGCCATTGAAATTCGGCAACACCTGTTTGTCCTGCTTCTTGAACAAGCTGTCGGCAATAAAACGGGTAAAACCCAATTGAATGAAACCCGTCAAGATTAAAGAACTGAGGATAAGATAAGTAACTGACACCTGAAACTGCACAATTGCCACATGCGGAAACACCACGCCAATACTCAAAAAGCCGACGAAGAGAATACCGACGATAGATAGGACCCAAGGACCGGAGCTTATAATGCCGGCATAAGCATAGGCTTGAAACATGCCGAAATAGCTGTCTTTTTCAAGCAGTTTGCGCAGTTCAAAACCTATTCCTGCCATAGCAATACCTCTTCATAAATGGCCCGGTAGCTGGCAAACATTTTTTCCTGAGTGTAGTAAGTCTCTACACGTTTTATCCCTGCCTCGCTTGCTGTTCTCCAGACAGCCTCGTCTGTGATCAATTCCAGCGAAGCTTCCGCCAAAGCTTGCGGATCGGCGATTCCCACAATGCGTCCGGCTGCACCGAATGCCTGATCTTGCGTATCGAGACCGTGTATCAATTGTCGGCATGAACCCACATCGGTACTTACTGCCGGCACTCCGGCAGCAAATCCTTCCAACAAGACCAGCGGCAATCCTTCGCTGATCGAGCTCAGTACAACCAGGCCGACTTTAGGCAACAGTTCCGTCATTTGCTGAAAACCCAAAAATTTTACGTGGCTAGCCAGATCCAAACCGTCTACCAAATCGCGGCATTCATTCACATAATCCGGATCTTCATCTTCCGGTCCTGCAATCCAGCCTTCCGCCTCAGGCATACGATTGACCACGGTGCGCATTGCCCTGATGAAAGTCTTGATGTCTTTTATAGGCACAACCCGGCCTATCAAACACAGGACAGGAGGAGGCAAAGATGGACGCTGGGTTCGCAATGGGGAAAAACGGGCCACGTTTACACCGTTAGGAATGTTACTGGTGCGTTGTGCAGGTGCGCCATCTTCTATTTGACGCAAACGATTTGCTTCAAACAAAGCGACTATATGATCGGCACTATCATAACAACGCGAGCCTAGTGCTTGAAAAAAGCGTATCCAGAGTTGTCTGAAATAGCTGATTTCAGTCGGGTCGCGCTGAAAAACATTACGGTTGTCTTTGACCCATTGCGCCTGAAAAAGATCAATCTTGCGTTCCTTGGTATAAATACCGTGTTCAGATAATATTAACGGTAATCCTGTTTTTTCTTTGAGCAATGCGCCTAGCAATCCGGCATAGCCTGTCGAAACTGTATGAAAAGCGCGTACTGGAATAAAATTCTCGGCAATATCGGCCAGCAGCCAGACTGGGGCATGCATTGAACGTACTGTCCAGAAATAATCCACAAACGAGGGATCTGTACAGTATTTCTGGTATTTCTGTTTTATGAAATCCCAGGCTTCCTCGCTGTACAAAAAAGTTTCCAGACTTGCACCGCCATTGGCAGACATTTCCGGAATTAGCTTGCGAAAAGTCTCCAGTGCATCCGAATTGGTTTCAGCAAATCGAAAACATTCGTGCAGATGCATAATATCTCCGAAAACTGCCGTATCTCCGTGAATCGGGCGCACAGGGGGAGCTGCGTGTTGGTTATGCAAGTAATGGGTTTCAAGATGAACCACATTGTCCGGCAAGCTATATTTTGCATCGCCGTAATCCTCAGCCCTGCTACCGATGAAAATCAAAGCAAAGGTATATTGGGGAAAGCCGCGAATAATCTGGTTAACCCAACTGGATACTCCGCCGGAGACATACGGAAACGTGCCCTCCAGTAACAGTCCGATATCGGCCCGTTGTGCGCGCGGCAACTTCATTTGCTGCTTTCATTTTTTAACATACCCCGGGGGGTACTTGGACTGATCACCCAAAACCGAATCGCATTCTTCATAATCGGGGTGAGCTGATAAACCGATAGACGCGTGAGCAACTGTTGCACCATCGAATAATCACGCCGATGAAATGCAATTTCAACGATGATAGGCAGGGCACGAGATTCGGGTAATCCGAGTGTCATTGCGAACTCCAATACCTGCCTAGACTCCTCATATTTTTTCGATTCGAGAAGGATACGGCCTTTAAGGAACAACAAGCCTGTATCCTGGTTCGAAAGCGCTAAAGCCGAATCCACATTGAGCAGGGACTGATTTAAAGCATGTGTGCGAAGATCTCCCTGTGCCAAGCCGGCATAAACCATCTCCCAATATAGTTCCGCCAACTGACGGTACCCAACCAAGCGTATTTCTTTGCTCTCAGCCGTGCGCATGTTGACAATTTCATGGTGTATCTGTGCAGTGATCTTTTTTTCGCGACTATCAAGTAAACCGTAAGCAACCAGTCTAATGTCGTCTGACGAGTCACCCAGCATATCTTGCAACAAAGGACTTGAAACCCGTGCAGGGATACCCTGAAGCGCAAGTAACGATTGCAACCGTTGCGAAGTTGGTGTTGAAGAATGGGCCAGACGGGATTTGATTCCTCCCTGACTGAATTTTATTTCAGTTTCTCGTAACGACAGAACAAACTCCGGCATCACCAAACTGGCGAATGGATGCCTTATTTTGGTGCGTCTGCGAAAACCGGAAATAAACACGGCAGCGAACACACTTGGCAAGCCCAATACAGGAATAAAAAATGAAACGTTAAAAAGCAGCAACGTAATCGGCAACCGCGGCTGCCGAAATTTCTCGGCAATTAAATACCACCCCGCCACGGCCAACAGCACGCTTGCCACCGCATGCTGCAGCAGGTATATGAACAATACCCAGTCGCTACTCTCGGTTCTCGATAAATTGTATAGACCGTAAATTTCCAGTAATAACGCCAATGCAATGAAAATAACTTTAATCATTTCTCGCCTCAAGCAGACGCATCAAGGAAGCAGTTGGATCGCTATCCGCCATGTCGACTCTAGTGGAAGTCAACCCACCTTCTCCGAAATCAATGCCCATTGACTCTTTTAACATGGTTTCATTTCGAAGCAGATAGCCCTCTACTGCCGCAGTATTCGCCAAAGGCATCAGATTCGCCAACAAGATACGATCACCAACTTTGAATTGCCACGGGATATCAAGGCCGCGTCGAATGTGCGTAAGTTGAGAGATAGCGCGGCGGCCGTTTTCATCGTTTTGAAATGACAGAACAACAATATGACTATTGATGCCAAATTCACGTTGTAACCGCAACAGTCTTGAAAATTCGGCTGCAAAATCCTCTGGAGCTTCGGGAAAGTGCTCAAAGAATTGACGGGATCCTTCGGCTTCGTTCACGCAATCAGCGTAGTAACCCAGCATCACCGAAAGCATTTGCAAATTTTCCTCGTTGAGCGAAAGGAAAGGCATTCGATCAATCGCCAGCACTCCCAGTTGTTTTTTGTCACTGGTCAGAATGGGTGCTATAACCAGAAAAGGTGATGGCAATTCCGAATCGGCCAGGTCATCAATCAGCAAGTGGGACAATGTGCGGTGTTCCAACGCATATATCAATAGTGGATCATTCGACTTTAATTCGGGTGGAGAACCGATTTCACTGGTCCGCAAGTAGCCTTCCTCAGCGGAAAAAACAAAGATTGCGGAGGACTCTAGTTGACAGTACTGCGTCAATAATTGGAGCAAGGAATAAGATGCGGGCAATTTCGAATCACCCTGAGCTGCAGTCAATTTTCGCATTCCGCCCAATGCATCGCGCAGGGTCACAGGTTTGGTCAAAATTTCCTGTTCCATACGATCGTGCGACAGCCGGAGCAACAAATGCCGCAGAGTGATTCTGCTCAACCGTTCGTCAAGGTAATGTTTGGTTTCTTCAGCGCGTCTCAAACGAATACCCCAAGCAGCGCTAAATTCTCCGCAAAGCAATACAAGAATCGAACCACCCAAAAAAAACTGTTCCGGGAATCTTTCATGATTTCCGGACAAATAATCCATCAACAACCAAACGGAAGTCAAAATAAGTGAGGAAACAATTCCCGGTGCCACACCGTAACGCAACGCAATTAATATCGGGGCCGTCCATATCCATGGAAACTCACCACCTATCTGAAACACATTATTTCGCTGAAAAAAGAATCCCAGTGAGATAGCGCATAGAGTGATCACCACGGTTTCCAGCCACATCAGCCGGTGGTGAAGCACTGGCGCTAACACATCAGGTAAACGCGCCGATATTTTGTCGATCACACTCCTTATGTTCACTTGGTGTTCACTTGATAGATGCGCCTGATAACATATCTTTGATCAATTTCTGGGCGACAGCACTTAAAGCCTCGCGGCTCCATCCGCTCCTGCTTCCGACTGCACTCCACACCACACTGTCTCCGTTCTTTAAATCGATTATTTGCAGGGTCAAGCCGACAGCAGGTTCTCCGTCAACACCGACTTTGTAATGCCACTCATCCACCGCCCCTGTTACCGCGTAACGCACATCTTGTTCCCGCGACCAAATTATTGCCTCGTTCACAGCTTTGAGCTCGGCTGGCTCGAACAGAGTGTCCTGATTCAGTGTTGGCGGATAGTGTCTCAGGTTGCTTATCCCTTGAGTTCGCAACAACACCTCTATGATTGACTCGGCACGTAATCCGGCCTGTGGCACGTCGGTATGATTTAAGATGGGCAACAATACCCACTTCTCATTGCGATCCAGCGGCTTCAAGTTGGATTGATTATCCAGCACCGCGCAGGAACTGAGTCCCAGCAAGCCCAGCAAGATGGCAAGTTTGAAAATCTTCATTTTTTATCCCCGGAGTTTGTTCAACTCAAAATCTAACATCAGTAAAAATATCGGTAGTTCAATTTGATTTCACGGCTAAGGCCATTCACAATATTTGTGCCGCCAACCTCCTGGCTCATTGTAATGGAAAGTTGGTCATGGCCTAACGCCGAACCGGCAAAATCAAGTTGTGCATTATAACCTTGTCCGCTCAAACTATTATTAGTGGTGCAATAGTCCAGATGGGGGCGCCAGGCATGTGTATAGACCAGACGATTATTTTCCCCTGCACTCAAACACAGCCCGACAAGATTCGAATTTTCCGGTAACGCTATAGCGGGCGATGGTTCACTGTCAAACCCGCTATATACCCCCATTAAACGCACGCTCAAGTCGGGATATTCAGTACGAATTAAATGCCCCAATTCCCAGGATACATGATTCCCACTCCCCAGATACTCCCCGGCTTGAGTGTAGTAGCGGGCCCAACCCGGTTGAATCTGTATGTACTCGCGATTGCTTAAGCGATAGAGAAACCCTGTTGTAAACTGGTCACGCATACCGAATACCAACAAATCAGTGGATTCGCTGGCGGCCGCATTTAACTCCACCCCGAGTTGAATATTCAGGCGCGGAAAAATATTAATGCCATGAATCAAATGAGACTCGGTCGTTGCAGCATACTCATCCCTGTGGCGAAGAGCAAACTCAGTATCACCTAAACTGCTACTGTGCTTCAAAACAATGCCGGCAACCTTCTCAGTTTGTGGAACACTACCAAAATCAGGGGTAGTATCGTTTGTCTGGTACGTATTCCAGAATTCGGCAGCCATACGCGTGTGGCTGGTAACCGGTGCCTCAATCAGCGCACTTTGAATGATGCGGTGCAAACTGCCGAGTTGAATTTCACTCATTGAATAGTTGACAAAACTGGCATCAGCCAAAAGATCTTCGCTCAGGCGCTGGTAGCCTTCATTATTCCCTGGATCATCCGTTAATCCTTCAAATACGATGGATTCTGCATACCGTCTCTGATCGACTAAATTTGCAGCATCATGTCGTGCCAACATTGGGAGAGCATCGGCTTGTCCGGCAAGTAAACTATCAATAATTTCAGTATCGTTTTCAGCTTCGGCGACAGCAATTTCCGCCCATATAGGTCGATTCAGAGTCTGCCCATAACGCCGCCACAACCATGATTTAGCATTCGAAGATTGCTCCTTGGAGAGCGCCCACCCCAGTACTAATTCATTTGTCATGCGGTCAGCAACAACATCGTGTTCCAGCAAGCGGTCTTGACGTAATACCGACCCAACTAATGACAATCCGGGATCATCGGGAAAATTCAACAGTGCTAAGCGTGCGGCTACCAGCATATCTTGAGAGTACGGAAGTTTGATCTGCTCACCTGATAGTTTTTCCCGTAGTTGCGACCACGCGTACCGGCGAACACGTGTTGCCAAACCAGTTTGCCGACTTTGCTCAAGCGCATCGGCATAATTCACGAGCCAGAGAAAGTCCGATCCTTCTTGTTTGAGTTGCCGAGTGTAAAAGACAACCGCGTGCGACGGCTGACCCAGCACTAGATATGCAGATGCCAATACTCCCCAATACCCGGGATTCTCATGATCGCCCCGCGCCACGATCCATACAATCATTTCGCGCAAAGTCTTTTCATCATGAACATCGATCAGAAACCAAAGCAGCGCATTTGTCGTATTAATATCGTTAGGCGCAATGCTCGCAGCACGCTGATAATCCGAGCGCGCCGCCGGAATATTTCCGATCGCCTTAAAATACTGTGCCCGTATCAGATAAAAACGCGAACTGCCGGAGAGGTCGACTTTGTGGTCAGCCGCCAATTCGTCAAATAGGTGTTTTTGCGCCCGAAGGTCGCCTATGGCCGCGTATATTTCCAGTGCCTGAAAAATCATGTCACGATCCCCGAAGCGCCGGTAAGCCAATTCCGCCAAGGCTGCTTTTTCATCCTGCTTTGAGTCACCCAGCAAATATATCAGGCGGCTAAAATCTTCCCTGGCCAGCTTCCCGACTTCCTGCAAATGACGATAATCTTTCTTTGCATCTTCATCCTCTTGCAATTGCCAGGCAAGGTCTGCCAATACTTTCCAATAAGCGGCATCTTTTTCATCTGCTTTGCCAATATTAGCCTGCAGCAAATCGTAGGCTTTACGGTAATCGCCTTTTCTCAAATAAAGATTGGCAATTTTCAATAACCAGTTTGATTGTGTATCATGCCTTTCGAGCAGATGAAAATACAACTTACCGGCAAGCTCATCATCCCCGTTTCTTTCTGCCATACGCGCGGCGATTTCAAGCAAAACCGGTAGTTTATCGGTAGCGTAACGGTCTTCAAAAAACTTGATTCCTTCGCGTTGACGTCCCGACTGTTCGAACAAGTCGCCCAAATTATTCCATTGTTTTTCATCCAGTCGCTGCTTTCCCGCTACTCGTTTCCATGCGTCAATCAATGCATCGTAATCATTCAGGGACGGAGCCAGTCTTAATATATTCAACAAAGCATCCTGCCTCCCGCGATGACGCAGCAGCCAACGCCACTCGCGTAATGCCACCTCCTGCTTACCGTTCCATTCGGCAACCTGGGCCAAGCGTTGGTGCCATATATTTACTTCGGGAACCTGCTCTACGGCCGCTTTTGCAACGCGAAATGCCTCAACCAGATTGTGGTTTTCAAGAAATACATTGAAGGCAAGCTCATAGTTTTTCTGGTCATAAGGCGTTATACCTCCCGAAGCCGCTGGCGTATCCTCCGACGCGGCATCGGCATCCGCGATTCCGATCAAGCTCAAGTCATTCTGTTGAATCCAGGCAAAGACCTGGTCCAACCAGGAAAGATGCAGCAAAAGTTTGGCGTAACGTACGGCGTGCTGCAGATCACCTGCTGCGCGCGCGGCTTGTATCAAGGCGTAGAGTGTTTCTGAATCATCTGCCAGATTATCCAAATGCTGGTCGCTTGCCTTCATCGCCTGAGAAAATAAATTCCCTGCCATAAGGGCATTAATGCCCGCCAACATATATTCGCGCTGCCTGGACAGCAAGTTTTCTTTGTGCCGAGCAATGAAATACAAATGCGCTGCAAGCTCATAATTACCATCATTAAGTACGTTTCCCGCTGTCTCTGCAAACCAACTCGACGATTGCATCGGGGATGATTCGTAAATTGTCCGGTAAAATATTGCGGAAATTTTCTTCTCGTGCAAGTCATCCGCTTGTTGGGCCAGATACACTTGCGTTAAGATAGGCCACGATTGGCCGACTAAGTTATTAAAATCTGTGATGCGCCGTGCCTTCAACTCCGCTTGCGGAAGCGAGTGAGGTTGACTGTTTAGAAATTTATTGGTCAGCAATTTGTACTCGATCAAGACGCCTTTCGAATGCCATTCCGGATCTTTGCTCAATAAAACCGGTTCGATGAGCGCTGAAATATCATCATATTTTTTCATTTGTATCTTGTGTTCTGCAAGTAAAACCCGCAACTCAAGATTGCCCGGATCGGCGTTCAGCAAATTTATCAAATAATTGACCGTCAATGTATCACCGAGTTTCTGTCGCGTTGCCTGGCGTAATAATTCTTGTTTTGGAAAAGTCATCACCAGCGGAATAAGCACGACCAAAGCGAAGCCCGCCAATGTCCAGAAAGACATCAGGTGCGGGCGGTCAATACCCTGCTTACCGCGGGCAGTGAATTCGTAGTTCGTCGATGACATGGTTTTTCATTGAAAAAAGACTAATGCCGTTATCTCTGGAGTCTGCTTTAATCAACAGGCCATCAGCATGTACCGAGCAGTGTACGTTCATGGCTAAAGCGAACTTCAACGGGACCTGGCCTCGCAATCCCACTCTAAGTGACTTACCCTCTTTCGTAGCAGCAGGCTTCAAACGTGTAATGCGCGCATTGGCAGAAACGACATAGGGCGATGTAGTGACAGACTTGCTGAAACGAATAACGGCCTCATTATCGTCCACATGCAGATATTGGCTTTCGCCATTACGGTTGAATCCGGCCAGAGCCCCATCCTCATCGATTACCGGTTGCCCGAGCATCAATGGTGCACGTAATTCATGCAGATTTTGAGTTCCGCGAACCAGCCAGCCATCATGTGTCCGAGCTATTACCATGCTGTTGAAATCAAGCACCTTGTGGACATAGTCGGAAACATTCACCGGTGTTGTTTCCTGATTCATCGCCCAGTTAAATACCTTATCGAGAGCCTTGAGAGAGGCTGGTTTGCTGGCTGAATAAGTGTGAAAATAAATATCAATTGGCTTTAACCGATATGGCGTATCAGTTAATTCGAAAGTCTCGATGACCCGCTCAAAGCCATAGTATGGCCCCAGCCAATTGTTGGTATAGACATTCTCGTTTTGGTTCGGGGCATACACCTGAAAATATTTTTTCTTGGGAACGCCCAGCGGTGAAACCAGCGTCAAAGTAGGATAGCCACGCGTGATCATTGTTTCCCCGCCATTCATGCTCGTAACTCCGCTACGATCAGCCAACTCAAGCGCATCACTTCCGATATTACAATCGCCGGTCCAAAGAAAAGTCACTACATTTTTGCCGAGCGGTGCCAATCTTGACTGTATATAGGCGATCGAACCCGTGATTTCTCTGTTCAGATCGAAAGTATAATTCGGCAACACAAGGTGATAGCCTTCATCCTCCGGATTGCTTTCTGCCTTTCTCCACAGGAAGGGATGTGATAAAGAATGGCTTGCGATTTCGACTTGGGGGAGCGCGAAAATTTCCCGTGAGATTTTTTCAAGATCTGCCGAAAGTAAAGGGTAGAGGCCGTTCGGGGCAACTTCCCCCTGAATCACAGACATTGTTACCGGCAACTGATATTTTTTCAGTATCTTATTTTTCAATATTTCAGCCGCATAGGGTGAACCTGAAAACTCTGCCTTGCTGGCAAAGCCATCTCCATCCATATGCACCATCAACATACGCTTCCCGCTTTCGGTGGTCACATCCGGCACCGGCATTTCCGGCAGCTTTAGTGCAAGGCGCAAGAACTCAACCGGATTAATCACCCAACGCAAATTTCTGCCTGTGTCCTTGGGTTTTGCGTCAAGCGCAATATTAGGCAGTTCGACTAACACATGCGGATTGAGGGCGTAACCTCCCCATGAAGTCAGTGCCACAGTTTCTTGCGTGTCACCATGATCATTGTCCAGCGTAAGCAACGGTTTCGCACCCGGCACATGCAAAGGGAAAAAAGCGGACCGGTCAAATATGGGTTGTGTTTCGAAACCAATTAAAGAATCACGTTGGGCAATATGCAAACGGGTGTGGTTTTCAACATCCAATGTAAATTGCATACCCAACTGCTTTGCATCGCCATTCGTAAATAAGAATGCGGCTTCCCCCATTATAACAACCGGCACGCCATCCGCAATTTGCTGCTTGAGCCATGTCCCCAGAGCCGCGCCTTCCCTGCCTGCCGCGATATCCAGCCAAACCACAATGCCTGCATAACGCCCCCTCAGCGGAAAACCGGGTAAGGGTTGGCGCGCATCCAAATACTCGGCTGAATAGCCCAAGTAGTTTAGCGGCATTGTGCCGTAATGCAGGGCACTGGTATTTATCAGGTCATACTCGGTATTTGCAGTGTTATGAACCATCAATACTTTGCGCGGCATTACTTCTATTTCTCCGACACCCAACATGTTTAATTGCGGGTTCGTCACCCAGGGAATGAATCCCATTTCGCGTATTTTTGCTGCCGTTTCACGCGCGAGATCACGCTTGTCCGGCGCTACGTAGTCAATCACCAAGACTGGTAAGCCATATTCTTGTCTAACACGTTTTAGTTGCCCCTTCAGCCATTCACTGTCTTTGCTGGGGACAGGACTATACATTCTTTGCGTTGGATCCCAACCCTGAAGTAATGATTCGGCAGCTACTGCGTAAACATCCTGATGAACTTTGGGCAGTATCTCGAAGCCACGATTAAAGATCAACTTGGCTTGAGGGTAACGATTCTTCAACTCGTGAATTACCGATACCATTCCCGCTTCCTGACTAGACTTGTCGGCATCGGATATTGCATAGCGTTGGTAGGAATCAAGTGTATCTACAAAGAAACCTCGATAGCCTGCATCCCACAGAGGCTTGATAACATGATCTACAAAAAATACCGGCCACTCTGGTCGCGATTGGTCAAGCACAATGCCTCCCCAATCAGTGTTCTTTCCCAATTTCCACACATCTGGAATGTCTTTTAAATAAGCACGTTCAGGAGAAACTTCCCCGAGAGAAACATATGCAAACAATCCAGTTTTATCGTTAGCAAACAATTTGGGGTCTGGCACATGCAGTGGCTCCACCACCACCACATCGAAAGCATGTAATTCATCCCACGGAGGATTGGCTCCATAGAACATGGCTATGCTCGGCTGAGTTGCAAACACCAAAGAAGATGTCAGCATTAGGGCAAGAAAAATCCACAATCGTTTCATCAATGGGCAGGCTCTGAAACTCGAACAGTTAGGTTAATACTTGGCTGATGCATTTGCCAGCTTGATCTGCTACCAGAGTTTCACACAGGTATACGACCACCACTTCAAAATTAGCATGTGCTGGCATCTTCATGATATTTCCCGCAAAGAAATTGTCCTGCATGCTGACTTGAGTTTCTTCACTCAATCGAGATTTCCTCAAACTATTATTTTACTTCGCCAATCCCTTATGTAGTGCAAAAGAAAAGGGGACTACAACAATAAAGTTGAGTCCCCTTCTAGTATCCCCGCCCGCTTGAAATGTCTTTCTAAACACTTTAAGTCAGTCGGTTATACGCGTTTGGCGGAGTGGACGGGACTCGAACCCGCGACGCTACTTTTAAAATCAATATGTTACGAGCCACCCTGACTTAATCCTGACCATGCATCAAATTTGCCAAACATTTTAACAGCTTTTGTCCCCGCCCCATCATCCTTGCTCTGTATCCATTTACCATACCGTCTGAATATCATAGAAGTGTCGGCGTGCCCCATTTGCCCAGCCAACCAAATGGGTGACTCTCCCGCAGTCAACATCATCGAAGCATAAGTGTGTCTTGTCTGGTATGGATTTCTATAGCGCACCCCTGCCCTCTTCAATGCAGGAATCCAGACATTCTCTCTAATGCGGCGATCACCTCGCCATGGCTGATTATTATTAAGGGGATTTAAAAAGATCGGCGCCCCAATCAAGAAACTGTGGCATTTTTGCTTTTTGAGAGCATCTAGCGCGGGTTGCAGAAGCTTAACATCGCGAACGCTTCGCCGAGTCTTTGGCTTTTCAGCCTCTTTTGCCTTCTGCGTCTTAGCCTTAGACACTCTAACGGTCCCTTTGACCCAATCAATATCCGACCATAGTAATGCAACCAACTCACTTGTTCTGAGACCCGTCCAAAAGGCAAATTCAATTAGATTTAGGTATTGAGGCTCCTTGAGTGCTGCCAATATTAATGACTGCTCATCAGCTGTAAACGGGTCTATGGCATCCTCTGAATCAGGTGCCTCCATATTTTTGTATGTCCAGCCGTAGAGTGGATTCGACTCAATTAGATCGTCACTCATAGCATCTTGCAGCGCTGACCGTAGAACACTCTGGACATTAGCTAGGCGTTTGTTCCCTGCAGTCTGTTTGTTGCACCAATCTTTAACGTGAAGCCTGCGAAGTTCTGCAAGAGTGAGATGACCGAATGCCGGAATTAGTGTGTTGTTAACTGTTTTCCCATAATCGTCATATGTGCTGCTATGAAGGTATCTTTCTTTCCCCTCTAACCATGTCGTCAGATATACCTTCAAGAGATATCCTTCGCCTTTGAATTCCGAGAACTGAAGCCCTCGACTAGAGTCAGGGAAAGTGGTGCGGTAATCGAACGTTCCTTGCTCAATAGCGAACAGGATTGCCGCGCGATGCTGCTCTACTCTCTTCAGATTAACGGCGGTGGGCTTGAGTTTGAAGGTTTCCCGGCACCTGACCCCTTTGTACCTGAAATCCATTTCGATCGAGCTTTCTGAGACGGCTCGCACGCCAATCCATTTTGATTCTCCACCCATTCGTTATACCCCTCAACATTAACAAGTACGTGTCCATCAGGTGCACGTTTCCACACCACATTCTCGCGCCAGACACCCTCGCGAATTTTACCTCGTACGGCGGCCTCGGTGTACCCGCTTTCTGAACAAAACTTGGCAATGGTTTTATATCTAATAGACATGCCTTCATAGTAAAGGCACATGAAAGCGAAAAGTCGGACGAGAAAGCGCGAAAACTTGAACTATTCGTAGAAAAATAGGCTATTTGACCGGTTTACTTGGCAACACAACAAGGTCAGTCAATTAGCACCGTCTTTTGTTTTTCAGCATCATGCTGAATTACGGCGCCGCACGTTGCGGCATTCCAAAACAATTGCGTATTCCGATGAATTCCGGTTTTTAACTGGATCCGGGTTTCTAATTACACGTAGAAAATCGCGTAACTTTAAAACAGGAGGTGACAAAATGACGCCATCGTCATACACTAGGCATATTGAATTTATGCCCAACAAGGAGGCTGCCATGTTAGCTAATACCGGAAAACGTCTCACCACACGTATCACTGATCATGTGCAGGATAAATTGCAAATGGCGGCGGATCTCGTTGGTGCTACGATGAACCAGTTTGTCGTACAGGCAGCATTGGAAAAGGCAGACAAGGTCATTGAAAGTGAGTCAACAGTCATCCTGACACGTCGGGAGTCGTTGCGCTTGCTGGAACTGATTGAAAATCCGCCACCAAAGAACGCAAAGCTCAAGAAATTGATGGCTGACTACGAAAAAGGGAGGGCAGATGATCGCGATTCTTCCATTGACTGGTCACCACGATAGAAAGACTTTTGATTGCGGAAATAGCGAACTTAACCATTGGCTAGCTAACGTTGCTCAACAGCACAGATCCAAGGGAGTCTCTTCAACTTATGTTGCCGTCGAATCCGATATTGCCACCGAAATATTAGGGTTCTATGCCGTAAGTATCGCCGAGTTGCGTGGAGATGAAATACCGCCAGCATGGATCAAAAAGCTTCCTCAGAAGATTCCTGTTTTTCGCTTGGGTCGCCTTGCGATTGACAAGAAACATCAAGGAAAAGGCTTAGGTGGGAAACTTTTGGCTAACGCCATTTCGAGGTCGCAAAGAATATCTTCCGAAGTCGGAGGAATTGGCATCTTGGTTGATGCCAAGCCAGACGCGGTTGGTTTCTATGAACAATACGGCTTTGAACAACTAGCTGACCATCCGCTCAAATTGTTTTTGCGGATATAACTCAACTCACCCTCGCACATCTCAGATGCGCGGGGATTTTTCATTATTCGGCACCCATTTCAACGAACAAGCTGGGGATTCGAAGTGCATTGGTTGACTGACCGTACGGGGAAATCGTTTGATGCAAGTTGAGGCGGAACTTGAAGGTCAGCAATAGAATACATAAGAGTCAATTGAGTCTTTGAAGGTCGATTGACTCTGACCGGCCACTTTGCGACGGTCGCCAACGGCAGTTAACAGGGAGTCTATTTTGATACAAGCCAAACTATTTTCAGTGCCCAAAACCAGAAACCTTGAAAGACTGGCATCCTGAGATAAATTTAGCCAGCCGGGTGGAAATAACTGTTACTCTTCGCCGTATTCGTATGGGTAGTCACACCATCTACAACGTATATGTTTTATTGAAATTAGAGGATTAGGGCGAAGTGCTAGATTCCCACATCTTGGGCAGCGTATATTCTTTATGCGCATAATTAAAACAGCAGCCACTATCATCCAGCCTAGACTAAATGCAGTATCCAACCACCTTGTGGCAACAAAATGTTCAGTTAGAACATGTGAAAGCACCAAAATTAACAAACCGAAGGGTGGCCAGTACCAAAACAGGTTACGGCGTCGACGCACCTCAGCTATAAAAGAATTTCTCGTATCGGGTGGTGCGCTCATTAATCAATCTCCACAAACAAAAGGGGTACATTGCCTTTAATGAAGTTAATTCAATATACGAGACGTGATCCCTATCTTTTTCATTTTACAATTTCTAGTTTTATGATCGAATCCCCCACATAAGACACGCGAACGGACAATCCTTCTCGTATTGGACCTCCGTGCGAACTTGTATTGTTAAAACCACCTGTGATGACATAATCAGAATATTCAAAACACTTATTTGAAACACAAAATCGTTCCATTGCATGACCAGTTGCAGGCATGGGCTTAAAGTTAGTGACCACCCCTTCGGCCACATGCACTCGATTCGTTTGCTCTGCGGTTGATAATGAGACGTAATCTTGATACGTGGTAACAAATGAAACTGCAGTCCAAAGAACAGAGAAACTAAGAAAGCAAAATGTAAAAAAATTACTTGCGGTTGGATGTTTACCCCACCAACCAGGAAGATTCTTTCTAATGAGAACCAACCCTATACCAATAGTTATGAATAGAAATCCGAATGTTGGAAAGCTCCAACTTTTGTAGCCTTCAGAAGCTATGTCGAAAACCACCTGATATTCCATTGGTTACTCGTAAGAAAAAAAGTTAATTGGAGAAATCAAGCTCACTTTACGAGTCAGCTACGTATAGTACTGTCGCATAGATACAAAATAACTCTGTGAGAGCACCAATCCCTGTTCCAGCAATTTTGTCAGCCACCATGCGATACATTAGTAACTACCCGAATCTGAAACCGAACCTGTTATGGTTCATGCAGTTCACTAATTCGCTTTTGAACACCAAAGTATGAAATTATAGGTAGTAAGACCAGGACTAATAGGCAAACAACCAGACGCTCTGTAAGATATTCACGGGCCCTTCCCCATACATGTATAGTTGGTTCGTTAGCAACGTAAGTAACCAATCCCTGATCACCAATCCGTATTGATTCACAAGAGTGATTGCCGTATCCATCTGGCCCTATGTCATCTACCAAGATGCGTCCAACAGAAAACTGATAGTGAATATGATGTTTCTGACCCGACCTACAGTCCAAGTTAGTCACAGTTGCATATCCAATTTCTCCATTGTTTGCTAGCCAAATGAAAGACAAGGTTTGACCAAGAACTATGATCAATGTCGATACAGTGATAATAATAGGAATTAATAAAACAGATGGGCGCCGGTAAAATAAATATAGTCCGAAGCCTATTCCCACCAGACCAACTACCATCGATAAGACTTCCAACATTTTCAGCATATAAATATTTTCAATGTTGGTTACCGGAGTAGGGCGCTATCGGCGTAATTGCCCTTCCTGGCAACCCGCCAACAGTCCCACCACCGCCATGAACTGAAATGATCTGTTGGATTTTATTAATTAAATCCCTCAATCCCGTCTTACCCGTATCCGTATATGTTACTGAACCGCCAACCTCTGCAGCCGGACCAAAAGTAATTCCACTCCAATTTCCAGTTGCTGGATCAAGCATGATAGTCACGCTACCTACACCGATAGATATATTTATGTTCACAAATGGCGAGTTTACGTTTGAAGCATCACCGAAAACAACTCCTCCGTAAGAACTTACACCAATATTATAGCCGCCCCCCATACCGCCAGATACAAACACCCCTGCATCGGCCTTCTGTCCAAAAAGTCCTGGATTAAAATATAAACCGACGCTTCCCTCTCCTCCGATACCATTAACAAAACTACCCCCAACTCCACCAACTACCGTAAACAATCCTAGAGCGTCTGAGTAACTAAGCGGATTCTCCCCGACATACGTGTATTTATTCAACCCACCCCGCAACCCAATCGGATCACGCTGCGTAAATCTGCCCACAGTCGGGTCAAGGTATCTGGCCCGGTAAAAGATCAACCCAGTCTCATCCGGCTCCCTTCCGGTATAGCCATAATGCGGCGTTGTCCCGGTCGAGGCAATCTTGTTGCCCCAGGCATCGAAACGCTGAGTGGCATCGGTTCCGCCCAGATTGTTGCTCACCCCCACCACACTGCCCAAACCATCCTGATGATAATACTGCGCAGCAGTTGCGGTGGCGCGAATGATCGGGTCATCAATCTTTGGGCCTTGCGTGTACTGGGCGAGTGGCAGTCCCCAAGTGGGGCCGTATTCAGCCACGATGTCCGCGCCATTGTAAAGCATGTTGGTGGCAACACCGGCAACCGTCTTCTGGATGCGCCTGCCCTGATCGTCATAAACATAGCTTTGGGTTTGTGTGCCAACCGTGGCCTGAGTGAGCCGGTTCAGCGGATCGTAAGTCAGTGCCAGTCCGCTGTCGCTGCGGCTTTTGAGATTGCCATCTGCGTCATAGGTGAGGCTGGCAAGCAAGGTGCCTGTTGTTGTGCCGCTATGGATTTCCTTTAACTGGTTGGCAGCGTCATACACATAGGCGGTAATGGTTGGGGCAGTGGCACCTACGCTCTTGCTCAGGCGGTTATCGAGCGGGTCGTAGCTGTAATTCTCCTGCTGGGTGGCGGTGCCGTTCTGCACTTGGGTCAGGCGGTTCAGGTTGTCGTAGCCGTAGGTGTAGTTAATGATTGTCGCACCCACGGTCTCGGCCTGGGTGGCACGGTTGCCGAGTACATCGTAGCTGTAAACATGGTTGCTGATAACGGTGGCGCCGGTTTGGTTGGCGAGGCTCGCCAGCGTGTTGTCGGGGTTGTAGGTGTATTTGGCATCGACACCGCTGGAGAGTAACTTTTCAGTAAGACGTCCACCGGCATCGTAGGTGAAGCTCACGTAGTCGTAGTTGGCTGCCCAGATGCTGATCAGCCGACTCACGCGGTCATACTGGTAGTGATAAATTTATCGGCTACAGTGTTCAACTCATGATTACTAGCGAAACTACAATAATCGCTGCCAAAAAAACGTTAATCAACAATATTAAGCGCAGAGTTAGAATCGTCTTAGCACTACGTTTTTGTTGCCTACACAGATTCATGTAGTGCATCTCAAGATAACCGGGTATACCCGTCAGGCCAAATGTAAGCCTTATGCCACGCCGACGTAGCCACAGCATGAAGTAAATTGTAGTCCCGATTTCCAAAACAATCGATGCGACAAACCATGCCAACCCGATAGCTTGCAAGAAACTAATAGGCTTCATTGTGATTCCTTCTGTAAAATTTCGAAGAGCAATAGGTGGTTGAGGTGATTTGCCAACGTCATTACTATAAACAAAAATTCATAACCTCAACTTTACATTTTATGTGCTCAAATTTGAGAATGGTATATGCATAATTCTATGCGGCACATATTCCCGCAACATTCTCGCCGCTTCTAGAATAATGTTTGTGGCCTTCATCTCTCGTATGTTTAACTGCAGTCCAAATGCCGTACAAACGGTTTTACCATTCGCAGTCAAATGATATCAAAAAATTTGTGCGCTCAATTATTCACAGTAGCTAGTCTGCCAATTAACTATTTCTGATTTCCTGAATAATTTGCCGCGAGCACGGCAGCCCTCCCAGGCAAACCACCTACAGTTCCACCACCACCATGCACCTGAATATTGGCCGAATTGGGAGAGTTCTGAAGCCAAATAGGCGTGTAATTTGTGGTCGTGCTTCCTATACCTGGAGGACCAAATGAAAGTCCCACTTCTACGCCAAAATAGCCTGGGTTTGGATCCGGGCTGGGGGAAGATTGAAAAAACCCACCTGTACCGAGCCCGTAGCTACCATTTGTGCCATCGAATGGACCGCTCCAATCGCCAGTCCCCGTTGCACCGTTCACTGTAAGGCTAAATCCGGGAAGAAAACCCTGCGACGGCACATTATTTGGTGTACCGAGGGTGTAAAGACCCCAACCCCCGCTTGAGGTGTACTCAAGATTAAGTCCAAACGTGCCACCTCCACCAGACGTTAATGGGTTAATAGTTGATGCACTAAAAGTAATGCCCCAAGCCCAAAGTCCCAGTGAATCAGTTCTGCTTATCGGATTCTCCCCGACATACGTGTATTTATTCAACCCACCCCGCAACCCAATCGGATCACGCTGCGTAAATCTGCCCACAGTCGGGTCAAGGTATCTGGC
>Ga0224559_1000231_pt1 | contig 39301 bp, 33 predicted proteins | sample 714S33034metaG_FD_180676 | JGI IMG/M metagenome (GOLD analysis project Ga0224559, IMG submission 180676) | Peat soil microbial communities from Stordalen Mire, Sweden - 717 S3 30-34 | ecosystem: Environmental > Terrestrial > Soil > Wetlands > Peat | place: Sweden: Norrbotten County, Stordalen... | reverse complement strand
TGTCCTTCGCACATTTCTGGGTAATGGGGCTCATCAAAGAAGAAATGCTTGACGGGGCAAAAAGACGCGCCTCGGTGTCAGCCGATGGTGTGATCAACGGCATGAATATGTTAATGGTTACCGGCAGTATCTCCGATCCGGCAAACCGCCAGCTTTTCATCAGGAAGATGGGCGCTTCAGAGGGTGTGAAAGAGCTGCGTATCATTCGCGCGAAACAGGTGCAGGACCAGTTTGGCCCCGGCCTGCCGGAAGAACAAGCCAGAGACGAGATGGATCGCAATGCGATAACATCCAAACAAACCCAGTTCGCATTAATTCAAGATGGAAGTGTGCCCGTATTGCGCACAGTAAAGCCCTTTATTGTGAGCACTAATTTTCGCGGCACAAACTGTCTGGCATGCCATCATGTTGAAGTCGGCTCTGTAAATGGTGCGGCCAGCATCACTATCGACATGACTGATGATTTTAACGCGGTCCAGCAAACCAGATTTTTTCTCATCGTCGGGCAGCTTGTGCTGCAAATTCTGTTGTTTTTCTCAATCAGTTGGCTTATTCGCAGGTTTGGTCGTCCCCTTTATAAACTGCAATCGGCAATGGAGGCCATGCAAATTAGCGGCAGTATGGAACAATTTCACCCGATTGAGTTGGATCATGACGGACAAGATGAGTTGGGGAAACTAACCCAGTCATTTAATCGGATGTCAGAAGCTTTATACGACTCTGAAAAATCAATGAAGTTGGCCTCTTCCATATATCTGTCAAACGCTGATGCTATTGTGGTAACCGATGAGAAAAACCTTATCGTCGATGTAAATCCGGCTTTCACCAACATCACCGGCCACGCCAGAGAAGAAGTCATTGGAAAAGACCCCAAAATCATGAAATCCGGGCGTCATAACAAAGAGTTTTACAAGAAGATGTGGGAGTCTATTAATACCCAAGGCCACTGGCAAGGAGAGATTTGGGATAGACACAAAGATGGCAGCCTATATGTAAAAGCAACCAATATTGTTGTGCTTCATCACAAGGATGGCACAGTATATCGCTATGTCGCTCAATTCTCTGATATTACGGATCAGAAAGAAAAAGACGAACTAATCCATTGGCAGGCCAATTATGACCCACTAACCAACCTTCCCAACCGTCGGCTTTTCCATGATCGATTGGGGCAGGCTATCAAGATGGCTCATCGCACAAAATTCCCGGTCGGGTTACTGTTTATCGATCTGGATCACTTTAAAGAAATTAACGATGCCTTGGGACATGCCGTCGGTGATGCCTTGTTAATGGAGGCAGCCACTCGCATTGGCAGTTGCCTGCGGGAAGCAGATACCGTTTCACGTCTGGGTGGGGATGAGTTTACTGTAATCCTGCCCGAAATTGGTGATAAAGCTCAGGCAATGCGAATCGCGCAAAAGATCGTTGGCGAAATGGCCAGTCCATTTTTCTTTGTCAATAATGAGAACGCATATCACATTTCAGCAAGTGTTGGCATTGCGGCTTATCCGGAAGATGCAAGTACGGTGGAGTCATTGCTACGGTGTGCGGATAAAGCAATGTATTCTGCCAAATCAAAAGGACGAAATTGTTTTGTATGCTACTCTGAATTGAAAGAATAAACGAATTCACGACTTCAAAGATCGTTTTATAACTCAGCCCTGATTTGAGTTTGCACAATATAATTAATTAGAATTTCAATCTGTCCGCAGAACAGCGTCCGTGCACGGCTGTCATTTCATACAACCTTTCCGAGTGTTCGGGTATGACTTGATCCCACGTAAATCGCCATTCCCAATACCCCTCGGCCTTGCCGGGCAAATTCATGCGATGTTCAGAATCCAAACCCAAGACATCCTGGAATGGATGAATTGCAATATCGGCAATCGATTGTGACGCGGCATGAATCAAGTCCCAATTGATTTCCGAGCCATCACTTCCAAGATATTTGCAGGCAAATGTGCGTTCGTGTTGGGAAGCGGTTTTGAACCAGCCGATAGCCGTGTCATTATCGTGCGTGCCGCCATACACGACCGAATTGTATTTGAAATTGTGGGGCAGGTAGGGATTGTCCGAACCACCACCGAAGGCGAATTGAAGAATGCGCATACCGGGAAAATGAAATTGTTCGAGTAGCGCAACTACATCCGGGGTAACAACGCCAAGATCTTCCGCAATGATAGGTAACTTGCCCAATGCTGCCTGTACCGCATTGAATAATTTTTCTCCGGGTCCGGGCATCCATCTGCCGTTGATCGCTGTTTGTTCGGATGCGGGAATTTCCCAATATCCCGCGAATCCCCTAAAATGATCGATGCGGACGATATCCACCAACTCGATTGTTTTCCGTATGCGTTCTATCCACCACGCATACCCTTCTTTCTCATGCTCAGACCAGCGGTATAAAGGGTTACCCCAGCGCTGTCCGGTTGAACTGAAATAGTCGGGCGGAACCCCTGCAATAACAGCGGGCAAAAGATCCTCGCCCAATTCAAAGAGATCCTGGCGGGCCCACACCTCGGCACTTTGGTAAGCAATAAATATGGGAATGTCGCCGATAATTTGAACACCGCGTTGATTGGCATATTGCTTTAATTTTTTCCACTGACGGAAAAAACACCACTGACAAAAATTCCAAAATTCGATTTCATGCGTCAGTTCAACAGCAGCTTTCTCCAAAGCATTTTTTTCGCGTCTGGCAATACCCGGCTCCCAGTGCGCCCAATCTCGCCAGCCGAATTTTTCCGCCAGCGCCATGAACAGAGCATAGTCATCCAGCCATGATTTCTCCGCGGTACAAAATGCATAATACTCATCATGGTTCCGGGAATCGGAAAAAAAACGACGCGCCGCGATACGAAGTTTTTCCATGCGGTAGCGGTATACGACCGAATAATCCACTCTCTGCGGCTTAAAGCCTTTGTGAACATTAATATCTTCCGGGCTCAGCCATCCGTATGCCTGCAAATCATCGAGGTCAATCATCAAAACATTGCCAGCAAAAGCCGAGCTGCTCATATAGGGCGAGTTCCCCGGACCTATCCCGCCCAGCGGGAGTATCTGCCACAGTTTTTGCCCCGCAGCGGCCAGCCAGTCAACAAAATGAAATGCAGCAGCACCAAAATCACCCGAACCATGTTTGCCCGGTAACGAGGTAGGATGAAGCAATATGCCACTGCTACGCGGGAAACGCATGAACTACCCTTTCAGATTGTGAAGCGCAGGCATTACCCCCGACAAGTTGATCAGACAACACTTGAGCATCCAACTTAGGAGCCTCGCCTCATCGTGCCACCACCCTCGGCCTGACCACCGCCCTGACTGATGGGGTAGTTTAAATTTGCGGGGACAGGTAAATTCAGCAAGCGATAAAGTTGCATCAGGTTATGACGGTACAGGCGGTCGAAACTACCGACAGCATCGGAGGGATTGTAATCGCCGAACCACCAGAACCAGTCTGAACTCTCACAGGATGAAAGTTGTTTCTCGGCAGCTTTTATCTCATTCGGGTTTAAACGTCCGGCAGCCATTACCCGGTCATAGCTCTGCTTGGCCATGCATAACAGATCCCACGCATGGTTCTTGTCGGCCGAGCCAATCCAAGTTGAGAATGTGCCGTACACCCAACTTCCCGCAACCAAACCCGGCAACGTTCCCGGCTTGGCAAAACCAAGAGCATCAACCTGGGCAGAGGCATCCAAATATTCCGAATAAGTTGTTGTGCGGATTGTCAGGTGCCTTTCCAAGGCGGTATAGAGATCGTTTAGGAAATGGTATCCATTGTAGGGATAGTATTCCCAGGCATTTTCACCATCCAGAATAATCCCGACCAACGGTGTTTCACCCTCTTTTGCCTGATTGGCGATATCCTCTAACTGCGCCACAAAATTATTTGAGGCATCTTTCCCATTCCAATTTGAATACTCAAAGCCGATCAAATCAGACAGCCGATCATCCCGAAAGAAGCAGTTCACACTATTGGCAGCACCTTGCAAGCGATACGGGCGATACAGATAATTAGATCGATCGGGAAGACTGCCAACCTTGCGCAAACTATTTGCCAATACGCCTTCCCCGCTCGCAACCCAACGACACTCCTGTCCCGCCAGAACTTCCAGCAGGGAAGTTGATACCGCACCTTCCGCCGGCCATATTCCATGCGGAGTAACACCAAAACGCGCATGATGGCTCTTGATAGTAGAAAGAATATGCGACTCGACTCGCGTCTTGCCTCCGGGATAACACACCGCCTGCGGCAGACTGCTTTCCGGTTCGCACTCACGCGCGCTTTTAAAATCCAGAAGTAATGGTGCCAGAGGATGGTAATGCGGCGTGGCGGATATTTCGATTTGCCCGCTTTCGGCCAATTTCCGATAGCGTGGAATAATTTTGGAGATGACATCACCGATCAGATCAAAGATGAGTTTGCGATCTGCAAAGGTAAAGTTTTCATCTTTGCTCATCATCTGGATCAGCACATCATTTTCGCGGCGAACTGTCTCGCCAAACCAGGCCAGATGATACCAGGTCAACAAGTCGGCCATGTATTGGCCCGACAAATATGACAGTGCCACTTGTCCATTCGATTCGATCATCTTGAACATATCGAATAGCCGTTTGTAGGATGGATATGGCGCAACCATTTTACTGAGATTACTGCGGAAACAACTCTCCAGAATCAGCTCCCTCTCATCAACACTAATCTCATTCAGATTCTCACAAATCAACAGGCGCAGCAGCGGATCGCGGATTTGTCCACTGGCAAACTGCTGTTCGTAATCTTCCAACTGATCCAGCAGGATCGGTACAAAATTGACAACGGCCTTCACTCCCGGATGTTGCTCAAGGTGATAAGCCATATCCGAGTAATCTTTAATCGCGTGCAAATACACCCAGGGCAACACGAAATCACCCGTACTGTAATCGCGATAATCCGGCTGATGCATATGCCAGAGGAAAACCAAATCAAGGGGTTTGATCATGAAAAATCCGTTTGAGTTACCAACATTCCCTGTTGCCGTGGAATGTTAAGCAACTATTAAAAAACTTAATTAAATATACTTTAACTCTTTGCAACGCGAACCCGTCCCATATCCTGTCCCAGCATATCCGGGGTAATCAGCGTAATGCCGTTAGTGGTTACATGGAATCGTTTTGCATCTCCAACCCGATCATAACCAACAACCAACCCGTCGGGAATGAGGCAATTTTTATCCACGACTACGCGCCTTAGCTTCACATTGCGCCCGACCTCCACATTGGGAAGCAGCACTGAATCTTCAACACTGCTATAGCTGTGAATTTTCACATTCGAATAAAGCAGGGATCGGGTTACCGCTGCACCGCTAATAATACAACCGCCCGACACCAGAGAATCTACCGCCATACCGCGGCGTTCGTCATCATCGAAAACAAACTTTGCCGGCGGCAATTGCTCCTGATAAGTCCAAATTGGCCATTCCTTATCGTACATATTCAAATCCGGAACCACCTTGGTGAGTTCCATATTGCCTTCCCAATAGGAATCAATCGTCCCCACATCACGCCAATACGAATTTCCCCCCTCATCACGGACGCAGCTATCTTCAAAACTTTGTGCAAATACCCGGTAACCGGCGGTCATCAAATGCGGGATGATGTCCTTGCCAAAATCATGACTCGATTTGGGGTCATCCGCATCACGAATCAATTGCTCGCACAAAAATTTGGTATTGAATACATAAATACCCATGCTGGCCAGCGCCACCTCCGGCTTTCCCGGAATCGAAGGAGGATTGGCCGGCTTCTCGGTAAAACTGACAACCCTGGCCTCGCTGTTTACCCCCATCACACCGAATGCTTTTGCATCTTTCACCGGCACTTCGATGCAGGCCACCGTCATGTCGGCATTTTTATCAACATGAAAAGCCATCAACTTGCCGTAGTCCATTTTGTAAACGTGATCCCCCGCCAGGATCAGCACATATTCGGGATCGCTGTCGCGCAAAATATCCAAATTCTGGAACACCGCATCGGCGGTACCCGTATACCATGACTCCTGCATCCATTGTTGCGCAGGCAAGACATCGATAAACTCGCCGAATTTACCGTTCAAAAAACTCCATCCACGCTGAATATGCTGGAGCAAACTATGCGATTTATATTGTGTCGCCACGCCGATACGGCGAATACCCGAATTAACACAATTTGACAGAACGAAATCGATGATGCGGAACTTGCCCCCGAAAGGAACGGCCGGCTTCGCTCGCCAATCCGTTAACTGATGCAAACGGCTGCCGCGCCCCCCGGCTAAAATCATGGCGTATGTGTTCTTCGTCATCAAACTGACAAAACGTGACTTATCTTTCTGAGACATATTTTCTCCACGCTTTATATTTAATTATCGATGCCTTTTGCGCGATTGTAACAGAAGAAAAATTCAATTTCTCCTTATGTTACCGAAGTTTCCCAATAAAAATCCAGTCCAATTTTCATGAAAATACTCCTTGCCTTTTAGACTTTTTTCACTATAATGCTGGCCTCGCTGCGATGTACATGCAGCGCTGAGTCCATCGTTTCCTGACCCCTAGCGTCTCCGACTTAATGTCGTTCTGATGCGTCCTGTTTTACCGGTTAGCGACGATGTTTTGCGCCGGTAGAGCTTTATAACTCCTACTGAATTTCATTGTGTGGCCATTGCGCCACGCATGCGCTGTTACTTTATTGTAAGGAAAAAACGTGTCTATAGAAAACACAACTGAAAAAGCTGTTGCACCAACCGAAGCGATTGCTTCAACTGTAACATTTGCAACTCTGGGTTTGAACCCTGCCATCCTCAAAGCAGTTGAAGAGTCCGGCTATACCATCCCCACACCTATTCAAGCAGAAGCGATCCCTACCGTCATGGCAGGGCACGACCTGATGGCCTCTGCCCAAACGGGCACAGGTAAAACTGCCGCCTTTATTTTGCCGGCCCTGCACCGTATTGCCGAACCTTCGGCAGTTCGCAGCAAAGGCCCCCGTGTTTTGGTGCTGACACCAACTCGCGAACTCGCTCAACAAGTCTCCGACGCTGCCACAAAATATGGCAAAAATATGCGCGTCAAGGTCGTCAGCATTCTGGGTGGTATGCCCTACCCGCTGCAAAACAAATTGCTCTCCAGTCCGGTCGATATTCTGGTGGCAACACCGGGTCGTTTGATTGACCACATCGAGCGCGGACGTATCGACTTTTCCCGTTTGGAAATTTTGATCATGGACGAAGCCGACCGCATGTTGGATATGGGCTTCATTGATGATGTAGAACGCATCGCCGCTGCCACGCCTGCCACACGCCAAACATTGCTGTTCTCGGCAACGTTGGATGGCGTAATCGGCAACTTGGCTCAACGTCTGCTCAAGTCTCCTAAACGCATCAGTGTAGCTGCCGCTAAAGCGCGTCACGAAAATATCGAACAAAAGCTGATGTATGTCGACGACATGGCGCATAAAAATCGCCTGCTCGATCATATTCTGCGTGACACCGAACTGAACCAGGCCATCGTCTTCACCGCCACCAAGCGCGATGCAGACACCTTGGCAGACAGCTTATCGGCGCAAGGTCACTCAGCCGCAGCCTTGCACGGTGACATGAACCAACGCGAACGTAACCGCACCCTGGTCAACCTGCGTCGCGGACAGATTCGCGTTCTGGTTGCCACAGACGTTGCCGCTCGCGGTATTGACGTTGCGGGCATCTCGCACGTTATCAACTTTGACCTGCCAAAATTTGCCGAAGACTATGTACACCGTATAGGTCGTACCGGTCGCGGCGGTGCAACCGGCATCTCAGTCTCGTTTGCGTCCAACCGTGACGCACTGCATCTTAAAAAGATTGAGCAATACACAGGTCAACGCATCGAAGCGCATACCATCGCCGGACTGGAGCCAAAATTCAAACCGCGCCCGGCCCCGAGTGGTCGTGGCAACGGCAGCGGCCCGCGTAGCGGCGCAGGTGCTCCGCGCGGTGCCGGTGCTGGCGCCCCTCGTCACCACGCTCCGGACAGCCGTCACGGCTTTCCACGCGATGACCGTAATGGTCAGGCGCGCCGTGAAGGTCATTCCCACAGCCGTTTCGGTGTTAGCACATTGACATCACACACTGTCAATTTCGATGGTAATCGTGCCGCCCCGCGTGACTTTAATACCGCAAATGGTACTCGCGCACACACTGGTGCAGGTGCTCAACGTGGCTTTGGTGCAAATACCGGAACAGGTGCTCCACGCTCCGGTGCTCCTCGAACCGGCACGGGCGCACCCCGTACCGGAACAGGTGCATCTCGTCGCCCCAGCGCCGGCTTCTCACAAGGTCGCAACGGCAATAGCAACGGCAATCGCTAAAAACCCAGTCAAAATCAGACACATTAAAACTGTCTGATTTTAATGAAGTTAAAAAAAGCGCCCCGATTACTCGGAGCGCTTTTTTATTGCCAACGATTTCTTAACCGATCACATTTGGGCATAAATCAAGCCCTGTTACAAATTAAGAAGATGTTTTTATTACACTGCTACACAGCTGCTGCCAAAGCAGCTATCGATACTGACAGAGCGGCAAGCCAGCCAAGATCGCCAAGATAATGAATATCATCTTCCGACAACTTCTCATGCGTCGTTATTTTAGTATTGAGCTTTTCCAAATCGGCTTGCAACTTTCCCAGCTTCACCTGCTGAACCTGAATTTCTTTCCACTTTAATTCCTGAGCTGTTTCCACCTGTGGTTTATTAGTTGTCATACAAAGCTCCTCGTAATAATTTAATCAACTCACACGAGCCAATTTCTAGCAACATATACTTGAAATTCTGGGAGTAATGTATGTTGACGTACATTAAGCTATAAATCCCTCTTGAAATCCGATAGCAACCAAGCGTTTTATTTGTTCCATACATTAATTTCAGACAATATTTGACAATGGAACGATCGTTCTATACGATACACACACCGTTTTATACATCAATCGAGAAATATTATGTACCAATCATCCATACGCCTTGGACGCAATGCCACCAATGGCTTACTGTCCTTTATGCACCCTAACAAAGAACTATTCCAGCGCCAACGCGCCTTGTTGCGCAAAGCCATACCGGCAGGCTTTCCTTCTCCGGCTGATGATTATGTTGAACAACGTCTAAGCCTGGATGAGCATCTCGTTCAACATCGCGAGTCCACCTTTTTTATGCGCGTAGCCGGAGACTCCATGCGTGAATTAGGTATCTTCGACGGCGACCTGTTGGTGGTAGATAGGGCATTACCCGCCACGGATGGCTGTGTCGTTATCGCGGTAGTGGATGGAGACTTCACTGTAAAGCAATTGATACATAGCCCCCAAGGGCAGTTACTGCGTGCCGCCCACCCGGACTACCCCGACATGCCAATCAGACCGGAGCAAGATTTTTTTATCTGGGGCGTAGTTCAGTGGAACGTACACAAGGTATAAGCAATGCAACGTACTATCGCCTTGGTAGATTGCAATAATTTTTATGTTTCCTGCGAGCGCTTGTTCCAGCCCGGGCTGGAAGGAAAACCTGTTGTCGTATTGAGCAACAATGATGGGTGTGTTGTATCGCGTTCAAAGGAAGTCAAAGACCTGGGCATCACGATGGCGCTTCCCTGGTTTCAAATGAAAGACATCGCCAAGCAACACGGCATCATTGCGTTCTCATCCAATTACACACTCTATGCCGACATATCAAATCGGGTGATGAGTTTGCTTTCCCGGTTCAGTCCAAATCAAGAGGTGTACTCCATCGACGAATGCTTTCTTGAACTAACGGGCATGGCGTCACTGGAAAATATCTCCGAGTATGGCCAGCAGATTCGTCAGTCAATTAAAAAATGTGTCGGCATTCCGGTATGCATAGGCATCGCATCGAGCAAAACGCTGGCGAAGCTTGCCAACCAAGTGGCCAAGAAACAGCCCCGCATGAACAGTGTATGCGACTTCAATGCCATATCGAAAAATACACTGGATGAATTGCTTGCCACCCTGCCCGTTGGTGAAGTGTGGGGTGTAGGCCGACGCAGCACAGTCAAACTATTAGAGATGGACATCCACACTGTGCTTGACCTGAAACGCACACCGCCCAAGCGTATCCGTGATGAATTCAGTGTAGTGCTTGAGCGCACAGTGGAAGAATTGAATGGCGTGGCTTGTATCGAATTAGATGATGTCGTTCCCGACAAACAGCAGATAATCTGCTCACGCTCGTTCGGCACGCTAGTGTCTAACCTGCCAGACTTGGAACAAGCTGCCATTGCCTATACAACACGCGCTGCCGAGAGGCTGCGCCATCAACACTCCATCGCGTCAGGTATTCAAATTTATATCCGCACCAATCCGCACCAAATAAAAGACCCGCAGTACCAGCAAAGCATAACAGTACCAATGCATGAGCCGACGAGCGATACACGCGTGTTATGCCATGCTGCACTGGTCGGGCTAAGAAAAATATACCGCACAGGCTATGCTTACCAAAAAGTCGGCATGACGCTGACGGGGATCATGCCGGCAACATCTCGACCCAAGACATTATTTGACGACATAACCGCCCAACAAAAATCGGCTTCGTTGATGCAAACCATGGATCAAATCAATCACACCATGGGTAGCGGGACTGTGCAGCTTCTGGGCGAAGGAATACGTAAAAACTGGGCAATGCGCAGAGGAAATATGTCGAAACGTTACACGACAGAATGGGATGAACTTCCTGTCGCCCAATAGAGTATTAAGTGCGGATTACGGCCAGAGCAGTCGTCTATCTGAAGGGTGTGCAAACGGCTTATAAATAAGCCTATCTCTAATTCAGTTTGTTCCTTGGATATTATTTAGAGCTATCTTCGCTTTTTCATATCCTTGGCCAGATGATTTTTTATACCAATAGGCTGCCTGCGTTAAATTCTTTGTAATTCCATAGCCATTCTCATATAACGACCCAAGATTATATTGTGCCGGGGCATTCCCTTGGTCTGCTGCTTTCTGAAACAAAGACAACGCCTGTTTATAATCTTGAGTTACACCGCTGCCAATTAGATACATATACCCAAGATTGTTTTGTGCGTCTGCATGGCCTTGATCGACAGCTTTCTGAAACCAATACAACGCTTGTTTAATATCTTGAGTTACACCTTTGCCATTTTGATAAATAAAACCAAGACTGTTCTGTGCGTATGTATTCCCTTGATTTGCTGCTTTCTGATACCAATATATCGCTTGTACATAATCTTGGGCTACACCCTTGCCATTTTGATAAATAAACCCAAGATTATTTTGCGCGGATGCATTTCCTTGATCTGCTGCTTTATGAAACAAAGACAACGCCTGTTTATAATCTTGAGCTACACCACTGCCAATTTGATACATAAACCCAAGATTGTTTTGTGCGTTTGCATGCCCTTGATCCACAGATTTCTGATACCAATACAACGCTTGTTTTAAATCTTGAGCTACACCTTTGCCAAATTGATACATAAACCCAAGATTGTTTTGTGCGTACGCATTTCCTTGATCCGCTGCTTTCCGATACCAATACATAGCCTGTTTATAATCTTGCGTTAAACCCAAACCATGTTCGTACATAAACCCAATATTGCTTTGTGCCTGAGCATTCCCTTGAGTTACAGCTTTCTGATATAAATACAAGGCCTGTTTATAATCTTGAGTTACACCTTTGCCTGATTGATACATAAAACCAAGATTGTTTTGTGCGTTTGCATAACCGTGATCGACAGCTTTTTGATACCAATACATCGCCTGTTTATAATCTTGAGTTACACCATTACCTTTTTCATACATAAACCCAAGATGAAATTCAGATGAGGCATTTCCTTGCTCAGCCGCTTTCTGGTACCAATATATCGCTTTAGTATAAAGACCTTGCTGATAGCTTTTATTCGCGGACTCTACCCATTCATTCAACGTCAGTTGATTTATCTGATGTTGATACTCAGTTTCTATATTTTTCCGTGAAGTGTCGGTTTGTTTTTCTTCAAGTTGTTTTTTTAAACGTGAAATTTCAGCAAGTGCGGCATCCGTTTCCTTTTTTGATTGGGTCAAAGATTCCGAGATTTGGATTTTTTCTGATGATAATTTTGTAAGCGCGTCTTGTGTTTTAGACAAATCACCGCTGAGCTGAGATATTTGATTTTGTTTTCTATCGTTATCCAGCATCTTATTGAGTGACTTCAACACATCTTCCGGATCGGCTTTGATTTGCGCCTTGAGGACGTACACCTTACCATTCCATTCCTCATTCAATATTTCCACGCTAGTAACACCGGCAGATAGCGTCTCTATTTCTTCTTTACCCAGACTTTTTCCGTCTGAGGAACTTTGTATCTTCACTAGAGAAGATACATGAGTACCAAGTTCACTCAATAGTTCGCGTTTAACTTCCTGTAAAGCGATTGTGCGTGCAGATAATTTACTATCAGCCTCACTGGCCTGATAAGTGTATTCTCGGACATAGATTTGCTCACTCGCAATGGCTAGACTTGAAAAGCATAGTGACACCAGAAAACCCAGAATAGAACAATGCCTCACAGAGAAAGAACTACTCAGTTTAAATTTGCGCATTGCCCTTTTCCCTTAAACTAGATGTAATTAAATTTTATCGATCAATTATCCCCAATGAATGCGAATATTAATGCATCTATACATGTATGGCTATTGCAAACTTAGATTGGAGTTGGAGTTTGCGTAGCAAGCTGACGCTACCCAAGTGATTTCCCTCAAAAGGACCCTCCTTATTTACTTGGCCCGGTCTGAAATTGGGGCTGATCAAGAAATTGCCGTGCTCATTTTTCCTCAACACCATCAGACAGACTTTATTGTTTCCTTTCACGGCTTGTTCCAAAACTATTTCGGGAAATATTTTTTCTTGTGCAAGCAGATCAGCGTGCCAAGAAATCCTATCAACCAAACCCACAGCAATACCAACACAACATTACCACCCATTGTTTAACTCCATATTTCCAATTAATTAAAACATCCTATTTCGTAATATCCAGTTGCGAGCGCCTAGATTATTCCGACAGACTTTATTATTTCCCGCGCATATTTTTACCAGCCCGATTCACGTTCTGCTGTTGCGCTAATTTTATGGATACTGAGGTCGGCACCGATAAATTCGTCTTCGGCATCCAGACGAAGACCCACAGTTTTCTTGAGAAGACTATAAACGATAAATGAACCAACAACGGCAATGCCAATACCAAGCAGGGTGCCGATGAGTTGCGAGATAAAGCTGACACCGCCAACACCGCCCAATGCTTTGCTGCCGAAAATGCCTGCGGCGATTCCACCCCATGCACCGCATAAGCCGTGCAACGGCCATACACCCAGTACATCGTCAATTTTGAAACGGTTCTGGGTCAGCGTGAACATCCAAACGAACAAAGCGCCTGCAACGCAACCAACAATTAGCGCCCCGATCGGATGCATCAGGTCAGAGCCTGCACACACCGCAACCAGCCCCGCCAAGGGGCCGTTATGCACGAAGCCGGGGTCATTCTTGCCGAGCCATAAGGCGACCAGTGTGCCGCCTACCATTGCCATCAAAGAATTGACCGCGACTAGTCCGCTAATCCTGCCGATTTCCTGCGCTGACATTACGTTAAAACCAAACCAACCAACCGTCAGTATCCATGCACCCAATGCGAGGAATGGAATACTGGAAGGAGGATGCGCGGAAATGCGTCCGTCTTTGTAGCGCCCATTGCGCGCGCCAAGCAGCAGTACCGCCACCAAGCCAATCCAGCCGCCGACTGCATGCACCACAACAGAGCCGGCAAAATCATGAAACTCAGCGCCGAATGTTGCGTTTAGCCAGTCTTGCACACCAAAACGGTGATTCCATGCAATACCTTCGTAGAATGGATAGACAAAACCGACCAACATAAAAGTCGCTGCTTGCTGCGGATTGAATTTGGCTCGTTCGGCAATACCGCCGGAAACAATAGCGGGTATCGCTGCCGCAAAAGTAAGCAGGAAGAAAAACTTCACTAACTCATAGCCATTCTTTTGCGCCAGCGTCTCTGCACCGGTAAAGAAGTTAACGCCATACGCGATGCTGTAGCCGATGAAAAAATAGGCCAACGTGGAAATTGCGAAATCAGTAAGTATTTTCACCAGTGCGTTGACTTGGTTCTTTTTGCGTACCGTACCCAACTCTAAAAATGCGAAACCTGCATGCATAGCAAGCACCATTATGGCGCCCAGCAGGATAAATAATGCATCACTTCCAACCTTCAAATTTTCCATATCTTCTCCAAAATAGTGCGAATTGGAGGATCGTATGCAATCCTTGTGCCAGTTGTTGGTGCAATAATTACTATTGATTATTTGTGATTTTATTTGTTATGTAAATTAACAAGAGGATTAAATTCTCCAATATAGTGCGCCAGATAAGATTTGCACTATATTTATGCATTATTATGGTGCATGTAAGCACCATAATAATTCAGGCCCAGCCATTGAGATGTTTTTCCAACCAGAATAATCCTACGATGGTTTTGCTATCTGTTATTTTGCCCTGCCGTACCCAGTCGATAGCGTCGGCGGGTGATAGTTCGAACACTTCCAAAAACTCTCCCTCGTCGAGCTGCCTTCCCTGAAAGGTAAGACCGCGCGCCAAATAATATTCCATGCGTTCGTCTGCATAGCCGATACAAGGCCATACCGAAGTTAGATGAACCCACTCTTGCGCCACATAGCCGGTCTCTTCCAATAATTCGCGCTCGGCAGTCCGCAAAGTTTCTTCTCCTGCATCTATTTTGCCGGCGGGGAGTTCGATGAACTCCTGATTTGGCGCGTAACGAAACTGGCGTTCCATAATTAAATTGCCATTATCCAGCAAAGCCAAAATAGCTACTGCACCGGGATGTTTTATATACTCGCGTGTGCTGACGGTACCATCGGGTAGACGTGCATTGTCTTTGTATACCTGAATAAAATTGCCTTCGTAAACCAATTCAGTATCAATTTGTGTTTCTGTTAAATTCATTACGAACTCCAAATAATAAAAATTATCAAAAAGATGGATCGGTACGGAGTTTAAACCGGGATTTTCAATTAGTGTCGTAAAACACCCGTTTTGCGACAGGTTGCGCGCTGCTGTTTGCCAATACCGGCGTGACATCAAGCGTGAGCGTAGCCTGCTGCGAACTCAGGTAAGCGTCGCTCAGCACGAAACTCAAGGAATCATGTCCGTAGTAGCCAGCCGCTGGCGTATAGGTATACGTGCCGTCCGCGTTCTGCGTCAGCGTGCCGTTGACTGGTTGAGCGGTGACGCTGCCAGTCATCGGATTGCCATCAGCATCGACACCGTAGTTGGCAAGGTTGATCAGCAGGCTGCCGTTTTCCTGAAGCATCACGACGCTGCTGTTAGCAACAGGTGCATGGTGTGCAGGCTGTACCGTGAAGCTCGCGGTAATCGGAGTCGAAACGGCCTGTCCGTCCGCAATATGGTAGACCAGTGTATCTGAACCGACATAACTTGCGCTCGGGGTGTAGGTCCAAGTGCCATCGGCATTCTGTGTCACCGTGCCATTAGCTGGCGCTGTGTCGAGCACTGCGGTCATCACGTTGCCGTTGATGTCGGCTGCTCCAGCCAGCGGATTGAAGGTGTAGGGCTTACCGGCAGTGGCCGCTGCAATGCTGTTGCTGCCAATGGGCGGATACGCAACTTCATTGACAACGATGCTGACGGTGGCAACGTTGGAAGTTCCACCGCTCAACGTATAGCTGTACTGGAAGCTATCAGTGCCGAAGAAATGCGTGTTCGGCACGTAAGAGAAGGTGCCGTCCGCATTTTGGGTCAGTACCCCGTTGGCCGGATTTTGTGTGATGTTGAGTTGGGGGGTAGTTCCCGCAACGATTTGGTTACCAGCCAAAGGACTGATGTTGACAGCGGCATCTTCCTTGGTAGTTACGTTTTCGTTAACAGCCAACGGCGTTTGCAGCAGCATGATGTCTTTTATCGATACCTGGCTTTGCGAATTGCCGAAGCCGATCAAGTCGAAGGATAAGGCGGCAGGCATGCCGGTGATAGCACCGCTGCTCAATGCGCTTTGCAGGTCGATCACATAGGTGGTAGTACCGTCTGCATTGACGATAGTCTGCACGGACGAGGCGGCATGGGTGGTGCCATCGGCCTGAATGTTCAGCAGGCCGTCGCTGTTGCTCAACCCATCGGTGCCAACCAATGCAGTGCCGGTAACGGCATTGTCGAGGGCGACCTCGAAGGCATCCGCTGGACCGTTGCCCTTTTGCAGGCCATTGACCACGGTGAATTCAATATAACGATCTTGGCTGGTGATGTTGAAGGCTTGCGCAAGTTGGGCATCGGCGCTGGTGCTGTTGGTGAGCATGGCTGTGCCTGTGGTGTTGGTGGTGACATTACCTTGCACATTCCAATCCGTCGTTCCGCCAGCGAAATTGTTGTTGGTGAGCGTTGAGTTAATGGCAAGCTCGAATTGCGGTGCGGGGATTTGCGCGCTGGTGATGACGGGCGACAAACTGCCGTAGTCGGTGCGACGCAGGCGGCCGATGAGCAGAGCACTCAATGCCGTGCCAATGGGCAGCACGGGCGCAGCCGGGCTGGTTGGTGCGGGCGCAGTTGAGCTTGCAACCGCAGTGGCAGTGCTGCCCAAATTCAATTGCGCGGCCAGTTGGCTCATCATCGCCAGTTCCGCCGCGCTCGGCAGGCGGCGTTCTCCGGGCTGGAGATTGGGTGCCATGAAGTCGTTGGGGTTGGCGCTGTGATCTAGGCCCAGGGCATGACCGTATTCGTGCAGCAGGACGGAAAGCATGTCCATCTTGCCTGCGGCAGCGGAACCGGGGGCGGCTATCCATACGTTAGGGTTGCTGGTCGGCAGGAACTGGCTATTGTCGGCAGGGTTGGTATTGATATACCAGCCATTACCCGCAGCAGTAGCGTCGAGTGTGATGCTGGTGCCTGAGTCCTGACCAACGGCTGCACCGCCAAGGTTGGCGACGTTGACGGTGATTCCAGCAGCATTGCCACTCAAATCGGTGGTATTGATCCACGAGGCCAATGCGGCTACATTCGTGTTTGTCGCTTCTGCGGCGAGTGTTGCGGGTGTTTGGTATTCAACGGAGGTGATGGCGCTGGTACCGTTGGTGTCTAGGGTGCTGGAGATTTTCCATAAAGGACCAGTCTTGCTGCAATAATCTTCAACTCCGGTATTCCCGAGCACGCCGTTGATTGCCTGAAAGAAAAATACTACCTTGACCTTGAGGCCGTTACCGAAATCCACCAGCATAATCGCCTTGTCCTTGCCGAGATAGCCGCTTTCTGGAAGATAAAAATAGAGCCCAGCATCCGGCCCAATAGTTCCAGTGTCACCCGCTAAGATAGTACCCACATCGGCTTGAGTAACCATTCGCAAGATGCCGTGTGCGGGCTGTTGCAGGATGGTGACAGTTGCAGGGCCTGTGACGGTTCGACTTTCATATTGCTGAAAATAGAACTTTGCGTCTGCAATTGGCGCATCAACATTGTCTGACGAGTAATTACCATTGGGAGCTGGAGAGCAAATGCCAAGGGTGCGTATCGTCGTATTGCCAGCTTGTGCCTGATTGGCCTGGGCGATCATCACCGGCACATTCTGCGGCGGCACATTGGGCATATCCGAGATTAACATTATCACATCTCCTTGAGTAAGGTTTAAGTCGGTCTTGACCTGGTCGAGCAGCACCTGCGCGTTGGCGATAAAAGAATCAATGGGGTCAGACTCGATTGATTTTGTAATTTTCCGATTTCCGATCCCCGCCTTTGGCATTCGGCTCCACCCGTCTCTCCAGTTGCTTTTGTATCCGCTGTTTAAACTGGTCATTTCCCAGTACCCATGCCTTGTTGGTCGCATTCCGGATTTCATTCATGCTGGTTTCCGTTATGTGGTGCTTGAATAGTTGACGATAGGCGGCTTGTCGCTCTTCGTCTGTCTTGCCCAAGCGCTGGTATTCAAGTTGCGGCGTCACTATTTCATTGGGCTGCCCAAGCGCGTTGCGCCGGTAGCTCGACCAAGGGTATTCAGAGGGGTGCGCCACCATTCCTGCCCGCACAGGATTTAACTCTATGTAGCGCATGCAGGTCAACAAGTACGCTTCAAAGTCGATGAGGGTGGCTTTGTAGCGACCTTCCCACAAGGTGCCGGTGCGACGGTAGGTGTAGTTGTAATACTGTACGTAGTAGCGCCCCAGCATTTGCATGGCTTTGCCTATGCTCTGCTCTTCTTGCGGGGTGACCAGAAGATGCACATGGTTGGTCATGAGCACATAGGCATGGATTTGGCAGGCGTGCTCTTCGCAAGCCAGTTGAAGTTTTTCGAGATAAAACTGGTAGTCCGCATCGGCGCAGAATATCTCGGTGCGGTTGTTGCCGCGCACGATCACATGTTGCAGCTGGCCGGGGATGACGAATCTGGGTAAGCGTGCCATTTGCCTCCACCTGATTTCGATGATGAGTCACTATAACAGCTTATCCGCAATAAATCAATCGAGTCTGACCCCATTGATCGCAAGGGGATATCGGATTTTTCGGTCTAATGTAAAAACTCCCGCCGCAGCGGGAGTTTTTCGAGACACATATATTCGGTGCTTAATGCAACAACAATGATTGCTGTACCGATACCGCACAGACTGACATCAGGGTTCCGGGAAGTATCCCCAAGCCTAGCACTGCAATCCCGTTGATCGAAATCAGCAAGCTGCTATCCGGCTGCAAGTAAATACGCTCGTGGCTTTCCGGGGCATCGAAATACATGAGCTTCACAATACGCAGGTAGTAGAATGCGCCGATCAGAGAGAACAGCACCGCAGCAAGAACCAGCGGTAGATGCCCGGCTTGCACTGCCGCATTCAGCACAGAGAACTTGGCGTAGAAACCCACGGTGGGAGGAACACCCGCCATGGAGAACATCAGCAGTAACATCATGAACGCGAGCCACGGGCTGCGCTGATTGAGTCCTTTAAAGTCAGTCAGCTTATCGGCTTCAAAACCTTCGCGCGACAACAGCATTATCATGCCGAAACCGCCTAGACTCATCAGCACATAAATGACGGCATAGAACATCGCAGAGCCATAACCTTCAACAGTTCCACTCAATATCCCGATCAACAGGAAACCCATGTGAGAGATGGTTGAATAGGCGAACATGCGTTTAAGATTGGTTTGCGCGATGGCGCTAATGTTACCGAGTGCCATTGACAGCACGGCCATTATCTCCAACATCCCGGACCAGTCAATCATCAACGGCTGTAAGCCTTCCACCAGTATACGCATGACAAAAGCGAAAACGGCCAGCTTGGGTGCGGTGCCGATGAGCATCGTCATTGCAGTCGGTGCACCGTGATAAACGTCCGGCACCCACATATGGAAAGGAACCGCGCCCATTTTGAACGCCAACCCCGCCACAATAAATACCAGACCAAACACCAGCAGCGCCTTGTTGGGGACACCATGATGAATCGCTGCGGAAATGCCATTCACATTCAATGTACCTGTCGCACCATACAGCATGGACATGCCGTACAACAACAATCCGGATGCCAATGCGCCAAGGATGAAGTATTTCATCGCCGCTTCTGTTGCAGTGGCTGAATCGCGTTGCAAAGCCACCATTGCGTACAAGCTCAGCGAAAGCAATTCCAGGCCCAAATAAAGTGAGATAAAGTTGCTGGCGGAGATCATCACCATCATGCCCAGCAAGGAAAATAATACCAGGGCCAGAAACTCACCCGAGAACAAGCCCCGTGCCAGCAAATAGCTGCGCGAATAAACCAGCATCATGGAGACGGCCAGATAGCTCAACAGTTTCAACACATCAGACATCAGATCATCCACAAACATGTCGTGGAACAGATGCGTAACTCCATTTTCGTGGGTCGCCACAGTAATGAGCGAGCAGCCCAGCAAAGTGAGTTGCACCAGCAAATACGTTACTGATTTATTGCGGCCAGTGGTAAACAAATCCGCAATCAGGATCACGCTCACCATCACCAGCAGAAAAATTTCTGCGTAGGCGGAATACAGGGTTGACAAGAAACTCATATTTTCCTCAATTGCTAAAATTTCGGCTTAGCCACAACTTATAACTTGGAACGGGCAAGGTGAACCAACAAATCATTCACCGACGTATGCAATATTTCACTGAACGGTAACGGATACAGCCCCACACCCAGAACAGTGATCGCAAGAACGATGAAGATAAACTTTTCACGGGCACCGATATCGCGCAAATGCGCAACATGGTCATTGGCAACTGCACCGAAAATCACACGCTTATACATCCACAACGTATATGCAGCACCGAAGATCAATGTACTTGCCGCCAGGAAGGCATACCAGAAGTTAGCTTTCACCGCCCCCATGATAACAATGAATTCCCCCACGAAACCGCTGGTTCCGGGCAGTCCGCTGTTTGCCATGGCAAACAGCATGAAGAACGCGGCAAACACGGGCATCTTGTTTGCCACGCCGCCGTAATCAACGATCTGACGCGAATGCACGCGATCGTATAACACACCGATACACAAGAACAGCGCACCCGCCACGAAGCCGTGCGAAATCATTTGCAGCAGCGCGCCTTCCATACCGTAAGCATTAAAGATGAAGAAGCCGAGCGTGACGAAACCCATGTGAGAAATGGAAGAATAAGCCACCAGTTTTTTCATGTCGGCTTGGGTCAGCGCCACCAGTCCGATATAAACCACCGCAATCAGCGACAGCGCAATCATCACACCTGCCAAACTGTGGCTGGCATCCGGTGCTATCGGCATAGAGAATCTTATAAAGCCGTATGCGCCAACTTTCAACATGATTGCGGCCAGTATCACCGAGCCGCCGGTAGGGGCTTCCACGTGGGCATCCGGCAACCAGGTATGCACCGGGAACATCGGCACTTTCACCGAGAACGCCATGAAGAAGGCGATAAACACCAAAATCTGTGCAGTCATCGGAATCGACATCTGGTGATAGTCGAGGATTTCAAAGCTGCCGCCGGAATGCAGATACAAGTACAACAGGGCAACCAGCATCAACAGCGAACCAAGCAGGGTGTAGAGGAAGAACTTGACCGCCGCATACACGCGGTTTGGTCCGCCCCATACGCCGATGATAATAAACATCGGGATCAGCATCGCTTCCCAGAACACATAAAACAACATGGCATCCAGTGAGGCGAATACGCCGTTGATAATGCCCGACATGATAAGGAACGCGGCCATGTACTGCGCCACGCGCTTTTCAATCACTTGCCATCCCGCCAGAACAACCAGCGGTGTAAAAAAACTGTTCAACAGAATAAACAACACTGAAATTCCGTCCACGCCCAAATGGTAATGAATATTGAAACGCGGTATCCAGTTGCTCATTTCGACGAACTGCATGGCACTGGTCATCTTGTCGAAGCCGGTATACAGCGGAATCGTTACCAGAAAACCAAGCACGGCCCCCAGCAAAGCAATAAGTCTTGCGATAGGAGCATTGCGATCATTGCCTGTCGCCAGCACTAACACACCAAAAAGGATGGGGAGCCAGATTGCAACGCTTAACAAGGGGAATCCAAAAATCATGCTTTATTTCCTTCAGTATTCTGCGGCGTTACTCAAACCACGTCCGTACGGTTAACAATACGAAAACGCCCGTAATCATTGCAAAGGCATAGTGATAAACATAGCCGGTCTGCAAATTGCGCAATAACCCGGCAAAGCGCCCAACCAATTTTGCCGTGCCATTCACCAGTACTCCGTCGATCAAATTCACATCACCATACTTCCACAGGAAGCGACTAGCCCCGCGTGCGCCACCGGCAAAAAACCAGTCATTGAAACGGTCGAAGTAATATTTGTTATCGAGCAGCGTATATATGCCTGCGAAGCGCTCCTTGATAGCAGCCGGGATATCGGGACGCTTCAGGTAGAAGAACCATGACAACACGACACCTGCCAGCGCAAGGATGAAGGGCAAGGTAATAAATGAATGCAAGGCCATCTCAATCGCGCCGTGGAATTCTTCACGCATTTCGGCAAGCGCCACGTGCTCTTGTCCAACGAAAATCGCGTCGCGGAAATAGTCGCCATACAGCAGTGGCTCAATGGTAAAAAATCCAATCGCCACCGATGGTATCGCCAGCAGGATCAGTGGCAGGACAACCACCCAGGAAGTCTCGTGCGGTTTCTGCCCGTGAGCCAAGCCGTGATGCTCATCGTGGTTTGCATGGTCATCGTGGTGGTGCGCTTTGCCAAAGCGTTCCTTACCGTGGAACACAAGAAAGTACATGCGGAAAGAATAGAACGCAGTGACAAACACTCCCGCCAGTACCGCAAAATAGGCAAAGCCTGAACCGATCAAGTGCGAATTTCCCACCGCATCAATAATGCTGTCCTTGGAATAAAATCCCGACAGGAACGGTGTACCGATCAATGCCAGCGAACCGATCAGAGAAGTAATCCAAGTGATCGGCATGTACTTGCGCAGACCGCCCATGTTGCGAATGTCCTGATCGTGGTGCATGGCAATGATAACCGAACCTGCCGCCAAGAATAGCAACGCTTTAAAGAACGCATGAGTCATCAGATGGAAGATTGCTACCGAGTACGCTGAAGCGCCCAGCGCAACCGTCATATACCCCAGTTGCGACAACGTTGAATACGCCACCACGCGCTTGATATCGTTTTGGATGATGCCCAGGAAGCCCATGAACAACGCGGTAATCGCACCGATGATCATGACGAAAGACAAAGCTGTTTCAGACAATTCAAACAGCGGCGACATGCGTGCCACCATAAATATACCGGCGGTTACCATGGTTGCCGCGTGGATCAAAGCAGAGATTGGTGTGGGGCCTTCCATCGAATCCGGCAACCAGACGTGCAGCGGAAATTGTGCGCTCTTGCCCATCGCACCGATGAACAACAGAATACAGATGGCTGTAATCAGATTCCACGACACACCCGGAATAGGTGCAATGTCATTCACGTAAAGATACGCTTTGGCGAATACGGCGGCGTAATCAAGTGTACCGAACACCATCAACACCAGACCAATTCCAAGCAGGAAGCCAAAGTCGCCCACGCGGTTAACCAAAAACGCTTTCAGGTTGGCATAAATTGCCGTTGGGCGTGTATACCAGAAGCCGATCAGCAAATACGACACCAGCCCCACAGCTTCCCAACCGAAGAACAACTGCATGAAGTTGTTTGCCATCACCAGCATCAGCATGGAGAAAGTAAACAGTGAAATGTAACTGAAGAAACGCTGATAGCCCGCGTCTTCACTCATATAGCCGATGGTGTAGATGTGAACCATCAGGGAGACAAAGGTCACTACCAGCATCATTAGCACGGTTAGACGGTCAATCAGCAAACCCACCTCAAAACTGGTATCACCCGAGGTCATCCATTTATAGACGGTGCCATTAAATTGATGACCGGCCAGCACATCCCTGAAGATCGCCACGGATGCCGCAAACGACACGGCGACCAGCGCAATAGTAATCCGGTGCGTCCAGTTCCGACCTAAAACCTTACCGAACAGACCGGCCAGAATCGCGCCGACCAAGGGAGCCAGTGGAACCAGCAAATAGAGATTTTGCATATTGCTCATTTGTACGCTTAACCTTTCAGGCTGCCGATATCGTCAACGTTAATAGTGCGCAAATTACGGAACAGCACCACCAGAATAGCCAAACCGATTGCAGCCTCGGCAGCCGCAACAGTCAGAATAAAGAACACAAAGATCTGTCCGGAAACATCGTTCAGATAATGCGAGAAAGCAATGAAATTGGTATTCACCGCCAGCAACATCAATTCAATCGCCATCAACAGCACGATAATATTTTTACGGTTCAGGAAAATGCCCAGCACGCTGATGGCAAACAGCACCGCGCTTAACACCAAGTAATGAGACAAACCTAAACTCAACATGCTTCCCCCTGAAAATTAGCTCTTCACTTGATCGGTTTTCGCAACATCCGTCACTGCAACTTTTTTGGATGATGGAACCGATACGATACGTAAACGATCTTTGCTCTTGACCGAAATCTGTTTGCTTGGCTCTTGTTTCTTCGCAGTACTGCGATGACGCAAGGTCAAAGCAATTGCCGCAACAATAGCAATCAACAACAACACTGCCGCCAATTCAAACGGATAAACATAATCTGTATAAATCAAGCGCCCGAGTTCTTTGGTATTGCTGTAATCGGCAGCATGTTTGGCAATATTTGCACCGGTCTCCGCTGTCTGACGACCGCCCAGCACCCAAATCATTTCACCCACGATTGCTATTGCCAGCGCCACACCAAACGGGAACCAGCGCCAAAATCCTTCGCGCAATTGCACCAAGTCGACATCCAGCATCATCACCACGAACAGGAACAGTACCATCACCGCGCCAACGTAAACGAGCACCAGTGTAATCGCGAGGAACTCTGCCTCCAGCAACAACCATATTCCGGACATGCTAAAAAAAGCCAACACCAAAAACAGCGCCGCATGCACCGGATTGCGTGAAGTAATCACACTCACCGCCGAGAAAACGGTAAGCGCCGCAAACAGATAAAAAACGATTGTCTCTAAATTCATAAATTAGCCCTAAAACTTAAGCGAAACGTGAAACGTGATGCCCTTCCCTGCCGGGAAACATTTCACCGGTACTTGGCATCCGCAGCCCGATCTTTTGCGATCTGCGCTTCATGCTTGTCGCCCACCGCCAATAACATTGGCTTGGTGTAATACAAATCCCCTCGGGCTTCACCGTGATACTCGAAAATTCGCGTCTCAACAATGGCATCCACGGGGCAAGACTCTTCACAGAAACCGCAAAAAATGCATTTGGTCAAATCAATATCATATTGCGTAGTACGACGCGAACCATCAGCACGTTCCGCCACTTCGATCTTGATCGCCAATGCAGGGCATACTGCTTCGCACAGTTTGCACCCGATACAACGCTCTTCACCGTTGGCATAACGGCGTTGCGCGTGCAGACCGCGGAAGCGAAAGCTTTGCGGTGTTTTTTCTTCCGGATACTGCACTGTGACCTTGCGCATAAACATATGCTTGCCGGTCAGAGCCATACCTTTGAGCAGCTCAATCAGCAGAAAACTTTTAAAGAAATTCGAGATCTTTTTCATATTCTCTCTCACCACAACCAAAACGGTGTCTGCATCCAGGCAGCAACCACTACTACCCAAACCAGCGTAAGCGGAATAAATATTTTCCAGCCCAAGCGCATCAGTTGGTCATAACGATAGCGCGGGAACGTTGCGCGCAGCCACAGGAACAGGAACAGGATAAATGACATTTTTGCCAAAAACCAATGTATCCCATTGCCCAGAAGCAACCCTAATACCGGGGCTGACGGCACCCAGGCTTGCGGCAACGGTGACAGCCAGCCACCGAGGAAGAAGATGGAGGCCAACGCCGCAATGAGAATCATGTTGGCATATTCGGCAAGGAAGAATAATGCAAAGGCCATCCCGGAATATTCCGTATGGAATCCTGCCACGATCACTGATTCGTCTTCCGCCAAGTCAAACGGAGCGCGGTTGGTTTCCGCCACACCGGCAATGAAATACACCACGAACATTGGGAACAAGGGTATGAAATACCATCCGAACAGGCCATAATTATTGTGCTGACCGCGCACAATATCGACCAGATTCATACTCTGCGCTGCCAGCAACACACACACCAGCGCAAATCCCATGGCAAGTTCATAGGACACGATCTGTGCAGCGGAACGTATCGCGCCAAGGAAAGCATACTTGGAATTGGAAGACCAGCCGGCAATGATGACGCCATAAATCCCCAGTGAAGTCATCGTCAGGATATAGAGCAGACCGGCGTTGACATTGGCCAGGATCAATTCATCTCCGAAAGGCACCACAGCCCAAGCCGCCAGCGCTGGCGTTATCGCCAATACCGGTGCCAATACAAACAGAAATTTGTTGGAGCCGGTCGGAATGATGACTTCTTTCATCAACAATTTGATCCCGTCTGCAATGGGTTGCAACAAACCGTAATAACCCACGCGATTGGGTCCAATACGATCTTGCATGTACCCCAGTACCTTACGCTCTACATAAGTAAGGTAGGCGACGCCGAGCATAATCGGCGCTACGATGACAACAATCTTCACCAATACCCAGACTAATGGCCAGGCAAAGCCAAACGTACCCCATACCCAATTCCAGAGTCCGAACTGATTCCAGAACCATTGAAAAAATTGCAGGATCTGAGCTTCTATCATGTGCGCTCCACCGAGATCGTTCCGAACATCGCACCCAAGGCAGCGGTCGCACTATGTCCTGCTGCCAAGCGCACCACACCTTTGGGCAAATTATCATCTGTTGCCACCGCCACTATTGCGCTACCAAGCCCTTGGCTTACCTTAACAGTCGCACCCGACTGTATACCCAGCTTGTTTAATTCTTCACTATGCAGCCATGCTTTCGGAGTAGCCGCATCAGTCGTCGCTTGCAGCGGCGCTGAACGGCGAACGATGGAATCCGTTGTATAGATAGGCACATCGCTTACGCGTTGCAGACCACCCGCAGTTGCAATTGCATTTATTTCAATGTCGCTAAGGGCATTATTCAATTTAGTAGTGACATCCACATCTTTAAGTGCTTCTTCACGCACTGCTTCCGAGGTGTCCTGATCGAATCCGTCCAGCTTCAGCAAATTACCCAACACACGCAATACTTTCCATGCCGGGCGCGCCTCGCCCAAAGGCTTGACTGCCCCCTTAAAGCTTTGCACCCGACCTTCTGTGCTCACAAAGGTACCCGACGTTTCTGTGAATGGCGCGATAGGCAACAACACATCCGCGTATTCAGTTGCACGATGCTTGTAGGCCGACAATGCAATCACCAAATCTGCTGCCTGCAACGCGGCTATTGCCTGTTGCGGGTTCGCACTATCTAATTCCGCTTCGACATTCAGCAGCACATAGGCCTTGCGCGGAGACGCGAAAATGGTTGCCGCATTTAATCCATTTGCGCCCGGTATGGCATTCGCCAAGTAACCGCCAACGCTGTTTGCCGCCTCACCGAAGAAGCCGAATTTGCCCGCTGTTAATTCGGCAATTTTTTGTGCCAGCAATTGTAATTGGGCTGCCTGCGGATGGTGTTGCGCAAAATTACCCAAGAATACTGCAACATTTTTGCCGCTCGCCAAGCTCTTCGCGATTGCGGCAGCTTCGCTGTTCCCGCTTGGTGCGCCTTGTTTTTCTGCCGTTAGTGCAATCAAGACCTGGTTTAATACGTCAACCAAAGCATCAGGCGCAACAATTGATTTGTTCTCCACATTCATTAACAGATCATCGTCAACCGAGTGGATAATGTTGGCTTGTGCACCGTTCTTTACTGTGGAACGAATACGTGCCGCCAAAACCGGGTGATCCTTGCGCAAGAAACTGCCGATGATGAGGAATCTGTCGGCACGGTTAATTTCGTCAATAGGCAAGCCCAGCCAAGGCACACCCTGGCTCTTGCTGTCGGCACTAAAATCTGCCTGGCGCAAACGGAAATCCACGTTCTGGCTGCCGATGCCGCGAATTAATTTTTGCAGCAAATAAAGTTCTTCCAGCGTGGAGTTGGCTGTGGCCAGCGCGCCGACCTGTTCTGCACCGGCACCATTAGCGATATGGCGCAGACCATTCGCCGCATATTCCAGGGCGACTTGCCACTCCACTTCCTGCCACTTGCCGTCTTTTTTAATCATCGGCTTGGTCAGGCGCTCGGGCGAACTCAAACCTTCATAAGCGAAACGATCTTTGTCCGACAACCAGCACTCATTGATGTCTTCGTTTTCGATGGGCAGTACGCGCAGCACGCGGTTATCCTTGGTGTGCACCGCAAGATTGGAACCCAGACTATCGTGGGCACTGATCGAGCGACGACGCGATAATTCCCAATTGCGCGCTTTATAGCGGAAGGGTTTGCTGGTCAGCGCCCCGACCGGGCACAGATCAATCATATTGCCGGACAGTTCGGAATTCACCGTGCCGGAAACAAAAGATATGATCTCAGCGTGTTCGCCCCGGAAAGCTTGTCCGAGTTCCATCTGTCCGCCGATTTCGGCACCGAAACGCACACAACGGGTGCAGTTAATGCAGCGGCTCATTTCTTCCGCAGACACCAGTGGCCCGATGTCTTTGCTCAATACCGTGCGTTTTTCCTCGTGGAAGCGCGATTGTCCGCTGCCGTAACCGACAGAAATATCCTGCAACATACATTCGCCGCCCTGATCACAAATCGGGCAATCCAAAGGATGGTTCACCAGCAAAAATTCCATCACACCTTTTTGCGCTTTCACCGCTTGCTCGGAGGCAGTCCAAACTCGCATACCTTCCGTCACCGGTGTTGCACAGGCCGGCAACGCTTTGGGTGTCTTTTCAACCTGTACCAGACACATGCGACAATTCGCCGCTATAGACAATTTCTTGTGATAGCAAAAGTGCGGTATCGTTATACCGGCGCCATGCGCGGCCTCGATCACAGTCGATCCATTCGCTGCTTCGATGTGCTTGCCGTCAATTTCAATGTTGATCATTGCTCACCTGTCCGTCTGCCTTACACCAAGCAACGCTTGTGCTCGATATGGTATTCAAATTCCTTGCGGTAATGCTTGAGGAAACCCTGCACCGGCCATGCCGCCGCTTCTCCCAACGCGCAAATCGTGCGACCCGAAATGTTGTTGCACAGATCGAGCAACAGATCCAAATCTTCCGGTCGGCCTTCACTATGCTCGATACGATGAATAATACGGTACAGCCAACCTGTACCTTCGCGGCAGGGAGTGCACTGGCCGCAAGACTCTTCAAAATAGAAATAGGACAGCCGCTCCAGCGCCTTTACCATGCAGGTCGTCTCATCCATCACGATAATGGCTCCGGTTCCCAGTGCAGAACCGGCTTTCTGGACAGAATCAAAGTCCATATTCAAATCCATTATGATTTCAGCCGGCAATACCGGCATTGAAGAACCGCCGGGAATCACCGCCTTCAATTTGTTGCCTCCGCGCACGCCCCCCGCCATATCCAGCAGGGTTTTAAACGGTGTCCCCATCGGCACTTCAAAATTGCCCGGTTTGTTTACATGACCGGACACTGAAAACAATTTGAACCCGCCACTGTTCGGCACGCCCAAGTCGGCAAATTGCTTTCCGCTGTTATAAACAATATAGGGAATGCTGGCAAAAGTTTCGGTGTTGTTGATCGTGGTGGGTTTGCCGTACAAACCGTAACTTGCCGGGAAAGGCGGCTTGAAACGCGGCTGGCCTTTCTTGCCTTCAAGGGATTCGAGAAGCGCGGTTTCTTCACCGCAAATGTAGGCTCCGTAGCCCAGATGATTGTGCAGATCAAACTCCAGATCGGAACCCAGAATATTCTTGCCCAGATAGCCCGCCTTGCGCGCCTCTTCACAAGCCGCTTCCATACGCTCGTAGGCTTCGAAAATTTCGCCGTGAACATAGTTGTAACCTGTCTTCACACCCATGGTGTAGGCGGCAATCGCCATACCTTCGATCAGCAAGTGCGGATTGAAGCGCAAGATATCCCAATCCTTGCAAGTCCCGGGTTCGCCCTCGTCGGAATTACACACGATATATTTGTCGCCTTTGTATTGGCGCGGCATGAAACTCCATTTCAATCCGGTAGGGAAACCCGCACCGCCTCGACCACGCAGGCCGGACGCCTTCACTTCGGCGATAATCCTGTCGGGTGAAATTTTTTCGGAGAGAACCTTGCGCAGAGCCTGATAACCGCCCACCTTGAGATAATTTTCCAGGGTCCACGGCTGGTCGAAATGCAGCGTGCTCAGGATAACAGGCGTACTCATTGTTTCCCTCCTTTGCTGCCAGCCTCAAGTTCGTCCAGGATTTGATCAATCTTTTCCCCGGTCAGACGCCCGCACAATTTTTTGTTATTGATTGTAAGCAATGGTGCATCTATACAGGCTCCCATGCACTCGCCCTCGCGCAAACCGAATTTACCATCGGCGGTAACTTCTCCCAAACTGATTCCCAGTCTGTTTTTTATATGCAGCAGCGTTTCATTCGCACCGCCAAGCTGACATGAAAGATTGGTACAGACCGTCAGGGTAAATTTTCCCATCGGCTTGAGATTGTACATATGGTAGAAGGTGGCCACCTCGTACACAGCCATCTGCGGCATGCGGATGTAAGCGGCAACATCCGCCATGTCTTCAGGTGCAATCCAGCCCTTCTCATCCTGCACAAACCGCAAAGCAGCCATCACTGCTGACTGCCTTTGATCGGCCGGATACTTTTTAAGCTCGCGCTCAATTTGAGTTTGAATTTGTTCGGATAACATCAGCGGTCTATCTCTCCAAAAACGATATCTTGTGTGCCGATGATCGCCACCACGTCAGCCAGCATATGACCGCGTGTCATCTCGTTCAATGACGCCAGATGCGGGAATCCCGCCGCACGAATTTTCATACGATAAGGCTTGTTCGCCCCGTCTGAAACCAGGTAAATACCAAATTCACCCTTGGGATGTTCCACAGCGGAATACACTTCCCCGGCAGGAACATGCATGCCTTCGGTAAAAAGCTTGAAGTGGTGGATCAGCTCTTCCATATTCTGCTTCATTGCCTCGCGCCTGGGCGGAGCAAACTTGTGGCTTTCTGTAATCACCGGCCCGGGATTATTGCGTAACCAGGTTATACATTGCTTAATGATACGGTTGGACTGACGCATCTCTTCCACGCGAACCAGATAACGATCATAACAATCGCCTTCAGTGCCAACCGGAATATCGAAGTCCAGGCGGTCGTACACTGCGTACGGCTGTTTTTTACGCAAATCCCAAACAACACCGGAACCCCGCAACATCGGGCCGGTAAAGCCCAAAGCTAACGCACGTTCCGGCGAGACAACGCCGATACCGACAGTGCGCTGTTTCCAGATGCGGTTATCAGTTAGCAGCGTCTCGTACTCATCCACATTGGCGGGGAAACGATTACAAAAGTCTTCCAGGAAGTCCAGCAGAGAACCCTGGCGATTTTCGTTCAAACGTTTGACCGCGGCAGCATTGTGAATCTTTGAAGCCTCGTACTGCGGCAGGCTATCCGGCAAATCACGGTACACACCGCCAGGACGATAATAGGCCGCATGCATACGGGCGCCGGAAACAGCTTCGTATACGTCGAACAAGTCTTCGCGCTCGCGGAAGGTATAAAAGAACATCGTCATCGCGCCAAGGTCGATACCGGCAGCCCCCAGCCACAACAGATGATTCAATATGCGCGTAATCTCGTCAAACATCACACGAATATATTGGGCGCGAATCGGCACCTCGATGCCGGCCAGTTTTTCTACCGCCTTGACATACGCATGCTCGTTGCACATCATGGATACATAATCGAGACGATCCATGTACGGCACGGATTGCAGGAATGTTTTGTGTTCTGCCAGCTTTTCGGTGGCGCGGTGCAGCAGGCCAACGTGAGGGTCGGCACGTTCTACAACTTCGCCGTCCAGCTCCAGCACCAGACGCAATACGCCGTGTGCCGCAGGATGTTGCGGTCCGAAGTTCATGGTGTAATTTTTAATTTCAGGCATTACGCTTCCCTTGATTAATCTTAGTGCCGACTGTAATTTTCTTCACGAATGATGCGTGGCGTCACTTCGCGGGGTTCCACTGTAACGGGCTGGTAAACGACACGACGCTGCTCGGCGTCATAGCGCATTTCGACATGCCCGGACAACGGAAAATCTTTGCGGAAAGGATTACCCACAAAACCATAGTCCGTAAGCAGACGACGCAGATCGGGGTGTCCCAGAAAAATAATTCCGAATAAATCGAAGGCTTCGCGTTCAAACCAATTGGCAGAAGGCCACACATCTATCACGGAGTGTAGCGTTGGCATGGCATCATCTTTGGCAAACACTCTGACGCGCAAGCGAAAGTTATGTTCGACAGACAGCAAGTGATAGACAGCCGCAAAGCGGTATTTGAAAGGCCGGTTGTCCGCGTCATTAGCCGGATAACTTCCCTCTTCCGACACATCGCTTCCATAAGCCGAATAATCGACACCACAGACATCGACCAACTGCTCAAAATGGAATTTCGGATCATCCCGCAAACTTTTCAACACACCCGGCGTATCGTTGACATCAATCACCAAAGTCAATTCGCCAAGCTTATTTTCCAGACTGATCACCTTGTCCGCAAACTCTTCTTTTAGATTCTCGCCCAACAATTTCAGTTCTTCACTCATATTTATCTTACCGCGCAATAGTATTGGTGCGGTTGATTTTCCTTTGCAACTGAATCACGGCGAAAAGCAAAGCTTCTGCAGTTGGCGGACAACCGGGAACATAAATATCAACGGGAATAATACGATCACAGCCGCGCACGACCGAGTAGGAATAGTGGTAATAACCGCCGCCATTGGCACACGACCCCATGGAGATCACGTAACGCGGCTCGGCCATCTGGTCATAGACTTTGCGCAAAGCGGGCGCCATTTTATTGCACAGTGTGCCGGCCACAAACATCAAATCCGACTGCCTTGGACTGGGACGATACGCACCGGCGCCGAAACGGTCCAGGTCATAGCGTGGCATGGACACGTGCATCATTTCCACCGCACAACAGGCAAGACCGAATGTCATTGGCCACAGAGACCCGGTTCTTGAGTAATTAATAACCGTGTCCAAAGAAGTCGTAACGAACCCTTTTTCAAGAATGCCTTCTATTCCCATTCCAACGCTCCTTTCATCCATTCATAGATAAAGCCCACAACAAGGATCGCCAGAAACACCATCATGGACAAGAAGCCAAACGTGCCAATTTCCTTAAGCACAACAGCCCAGGGGAAAAGAAACGCGATTTCGAGATCGAACAGAATAAACAGGATTGCCACCAGATAATAGCGCACGTCAAATTTCATACGCGCATCTTCAAAAGCCTCAAAACCGCACTCGTACGGCGAAAGCTTGGCACTATCAGGACGGTGTGGCGCGCCGAAACGTCCCATAAGCAACGGGATGACTCCGACAGCCAGACCAACAATAATAAATAACAAAATCGGAAAATAACCTTCCAACATTCTGTACTCCCCCTCTTGCGTCATTCGATTCGAAGAGCAACTACTTCTCCGATATATTTTGTTTAACACAACCAAAACTCGGCGCTTTGGGTTTAATTTGGTGCGGGGCAAGGGACTCGAACCCTCACGTCCTTACGGACATAGCCACCTCAAGGCTACGCGTCTACCAATTCCGCCAACTCCGCATTAGAAATCCAATTTTAGTCGCTAAGCTGTATTGCACGCAAAAAATTACTTTGTGCATATTATCCATATGCGGCGGCGCAATATTTTGCTTGTGACTTGCCTAGCTTAGCTTATAAAACTGGATTTTATATATTAACTTTTATCTGGGCACATCTTTCGATTTCGAGCCCGCTGCATCAACATCCGGCGCAGTTGGAACTGACACCACTTGCGGCACTATTTTACTTGTGTCGACTTTATCCATAACCCCCTGTCCCTGGGTAGGATGAGCATATATATATGTCAGGGAAAGACTTGTCACAAAGAAAATAGTAGCAGCGACAGCGGTACTTCTGCTTAAAAAATTGGCTGACCCACTAGACCCGAATAAACTGCCTGCGGAGCCGGTACCAAAAGCTGCACCCATATCGGCACCTTTGCCATGCTGAATCAGCACCAGTCCAATCAGCACAATCGCGGTTATTACATGTACAACCCAAACTAATGTTTCCACTCAACTACTCCAAGAATCAAATTATTTTAGCCAAAATCAACTATTTTTGCGCAGCCCGGCAAATCGACACAAAGTCTTCAGCCACCAAAGCCGCGCCGCCTATCAAGCCACCATCGATATCGGGCATGGTAAACAACTCCGCCGCATTGGCCGGTTTCACGCTTCCGCCATAGAGTATACACAAGCCTTGTGCAACTTGACTATCTTGTTGCGCAACACGCCGCCTAATAAATGCATGTACAGCCTGAGCCTGTGCTGGTGAAGCTGTCTTGCCAGTACCAATCGCCCAAACCGGTTCGTAGGCAACAACAGCTTTCGCCAAGCCTTGAGAACCATCTTTTTCCAGCACTGCATCCAACTGGGTTGCCACAACCTGTTCAGTCACTCCCGCTTCGCGTTCTTCCAAGGTCTCACCCACACAAAAAATAGGAGTCAACCCCGCTTTTAAAGCAGCGTCAAACTTGGCCGAAGCGATCTCGTTACTTTCATGGAAAAGGCCACGACGCTCAGAATGACCAATAATGACATATTTGCAACCGAAGTCAGTCAGCATTCCGGGAGAAACCGCCCCCGTAAATGCACCCTCTTCATATTGATTCAGGTTCTGCGCACCCCAGGCAACGTTAGTCGCCTGAAGTTTGGATTGCACCTGAAAAAGGTAAGGGTAAGGGACGCATACAGCAAAGTCCGCCCCTTTCAATTCTCGCACACCTGCGACAACCTTACCCAACAATTCCGTGTTGGAAGCCAGACGCCCATGCATTTTCCAATTCCCGACAACTAATTTGCGGCGCATCCGTTATTCCCCACAACCCCAAAGGTCCGAATCGTACCTGCGAAAACCCTAATGGTCAATCTTGCCAAACACCAATTCTGCATTAAGTCAGTCGTAACCAAGCTACTCAAATCATAACTCAAGGGAAAATTATACTTTAGTAAATGCCTTTACCTCCCTGTGTAATAATTATGTAACAAGGACTATATATCATTCAGCCTGCAAAAAAATCAGTAAGTAGCATAGTTATATATACAACACTTAGGAGAAAACATGAGCACATTGAATCGTCTTCTAGTTAGCATCGGCCTCACCGCCGCTATGCTATCTACCGGTACAGCCTTGGCGGGTGACATCACCGGCGCTGGCGCAACCTTCCCATACCCCGTTTACGCAAAATGGGCCGAAGCATACAAAGCTCAAACAGGTGTTGGTCTTAACTATCAATCTATCGGTTCCGGCGGCGGCATCAAGCAAATTACCGCTAAAACAGTTAATTTCGGCGCTTCCGATAAACCACTGACTGCAGATGCACTTGCCAAAGATGGCTTGGTTCAATTCCCAACCGTTATCGGTGGTGTCGTTCCTGTTATTAATGTTGAAGGCGTGCAACCTGGCCAATTAAAGCTCACCGGTCAAATTTTGGCAGATATCTACCAAGGCAAAATCACAAAATGGAATGACCCGAAACTGGCAGCCGACAATAAAGGCATTTCGTTGCCAAACACCGACATTACAGTCGTTCACCGTTCGGATGGTTCCGGCACTTCATTCATTTTCACAACTTACCTCTCCCAAGTTAGCCCCGAGTGGAAATCCAGCATAGGCGCTGACACTGCCGTAGCTTGGCCAACAGGCATGGGCGGCAAGGGTAACGAAGGTGTTGCCGCCAACGTAAAAAGCATCAAGAACTCAATTGGTTATGTTGAGTATGCCTATGCCAAGCAAAACAAAATGGACTACGTGCAATTGAAGAATAGTGACGGCCAGTTCGTTCACCCGTTTGAAGCCAACTTCAAGGCGGCGGCTGCAAATGCCAAATGGAAAGCTGAAGAGGGTTTCTATCAAGTGCTGACCAATCAACCCGGTAAAGAAAGCTGGCCTATCAGCGGCGCAACATTTATCCTGGTACACGCCAAAGAAGATGACGCGGCAGCAGCCAAGGATGTGCTGAAATTCTTCGATTGGGCATACAGCAATGGCGGAAAGTTGGCTGCCGATTTGGATTATGTTCCTTTGCCAGAAAGCGTAACCAAACTGATTCGTGACGCTTGGAAAGTGCAAATCAAAGGTGCGGATGGCAAAGCTGTTTGGTAGAATGATGGATTGAAACGCGAGATATTGTTTGCACTTAAAAAAACATTCGGGGAGATTTCTGCCTCCCCGGATTTTGAAAATTGATTTTTAGATTAGGAGCTGAAAATCAATTTTTCAAATTTGAAGCAATACTTAAAGCAACACTTTCATTAAAATCAAAAAAAGTATAACCATATTATGTCCACGCAACTTCGCGACAGCCAGTTAAAACGTCAAAATTTGCTGGATATTTTGTTCCGCAACCTGACTCGCTTTTGTGCCTTTGGTGTTCTTGCTTTATTGCTCAGCATTATTGCTTCGCTGGTTGTTTCCAGCTCACTCGCCATGCACGAATTCGGCTTTGGCTTTTTGACCAGTGCCGACTGGAACCCGGTTACAGACAAGTTTGGAGCACTGGTACCCATTGCCGGTACATTGGCAACCTCGATTATTGCTTTACTGATCGCCATTCCGGTCAGCTTCGGTATCGCCATATTTCTGACCGAACTATCTCCGCAATGGATGCGTCGGCCATTGGGCGTTGCCATTGAATTGTTGGCCGGCATTCCCAGCATCATTTACGGCATGTGGGGTTTATTTGTGTTCGTGCCTATTTTTGCCGATCATATTGAACCCTGGATCAACGACAATCTTGGACAACTTCCCGTCATTTCGCCATTGTTCAGCGGCCCCAATCTAGGGATCAGCGTGTTGGCGGCAGGTATTATTTTAGCCATCATGATCATCCCGTTCATTGCCTCTGTAATGCGCGATGTTTTTGATGTTGTTCCAACTCTGCTCAAAGAATCTGCTTACGGATTGGGTGCAACCACATGGGAAGTGATGTACCAAGTCGTGCTGCCCTACACCAAGATCGGCGTGGTTGGTGGCATCATGTTGGGGCTGGGGCGCGCATTGGGGGAAACAATGGCGATTACCTTTGTCATTGGTAACGCACATCAACTTAGTGCATCGCTGTTAAAGCCGGGCAATAGTATCTCCTCGGCTCTGGCCAACGAATTTACGGAAGCCGTGGGCGATTTGTATACCTCTGCACTGGTTGAGCTTGGCCTGATCCTTTTCTTTATCACCTTCGTGGTACTTTCGCTGGCTCGTTTCATGCTGTACAGACTGGCGCAACGTGAAGGACATGGGGCCTGATATGTTTTCACTTTACGCACGCCGTCGTTTAATTAACACGATTAGCCTGACGATCTCCGTTCTCGCGATGGCCTTTGGTTTATTCTGGCTGGGTTGGATTCTGGTGACCCTGCTAATACAAGGTTTGCCCGCGCTGAGTACCACTATCTTTACCCAAACCACGCCACCTCCCGGAAGTCAGGGCGGTCTAAGCAACGCCATCTGGGGAAGTCTGATGATGACGTTCATGGCCACAATCATTGGTACTCCAATCGGGATTTTGGCCGGAACTTATTTGGCAGAGTTCGGACAGCGTGGCTGGCTGTCTCCGGTAACACGTTTTATTAACGACATTTTATTGTCCGCGCCCTCCATTGTGATTGGATTGTTTATTTACGCGGTGTACGTCATTAAAGTTGGCCACTTTTCCGGCTGGGGTGGCACGTTTGCGCTTTCCATCATTGTCATTCCAGTGGTCATCCGCACCACTGAAAATATGCTGCGCCTGATTCCAAACAGCTTGCGTGAAGCGGCAGCGGCTTTGGGCGCACCACAGTGGAAGGTGATCACTTTTGTAACCTTGCGTGCTGCCCGTGCCGGTATTTTGACCGGGATTCTACTGGCCATTGCGCGCATCAGCGGCGAAACGGCTCCCTTGCTGTTTACCGCGCTGAACAACCAGTTCTTTAGCTACAACATGAACCAGCCGATGGCAAATTTGCCGGTAGTGATTTTCCAATTTGCCATGAGTCCGTATGATGACTGGCGCAGTCTGGCTTGGGCCGGGGCGCTCATCATCACATTTAGCGTGCTCACATTGAATATTGTCGCACGTGTCATGTTCCGTCAAAAAGCGAATACCCATTAAGAAAGCAAGCAGATGAACGCTGAATCAATTACAACTCCGCACAAACTAATCGTAAAAAATCTAAATTTTTACTACGGTGCGGATCGTGCTCTAAAAGATATCAACATGAACATCCCGGACAAAATGGTCACCGCTTTTATCGGCCCATCCGGATGCGGAAAATCAACATTACTGCGTACTTTTAACCGCATGTACCAGCTTTATCCCAAGCAACGTGCCGAGGGAGAAATACTGCTCGACGGTGAAAATCTGCTGGATAAAAAACAAGATCTAAATACGCTGCGTTCAAAAATTGGAATGGTATTCCAAAAGCCCACACCATTCCCAATGTCCATCTATGACAACATCGCATTTGGCGTAAAGCTATATGAAAATCTGAGTGCCCGCGACATGGAAGAACGCGTGGAATGGGCGCTCAAAAAAGCCGCCTTGTGGAACGAAGTAAAAGACAAGCTAAAGCAAAGCGGCACCGGGCTATCCGGTGGTCAGCAACAACGTCTGTGTATCGCCCGCGCCATTGCGGTTAAACCGACAGTTCTGTTACTGGATGAACCGACCTCCGCACTTGACCCCATTTCCACTGCACATATCGAAAAATTGGTTGATGAACTGAAAAAAGATTTCACTATCGTGATCGTCACCCACAACATGCAACAAGCAGCCCGCGTATCCGACTTCACCGCCTATATGTATCTGGGTGATCTGGTCGAGTTCGGAGATACCAGTGCCGTATTCACCAATCCAAAGCGTAAAGAAACTGAAGACTACATTACGGGTCGATTTGGTTAAGCAATAATAATAAATGAAGGCCGTTAACGCCGCCCACCGTGCAAGTGGACGGCGTTATATTTTGCGGATTCTTTAACCCGGATAATTCATTAAAGCGATAGCATCAGCACAGATAGTTTCAATGACTTCTCCACAACGGATTGTGTTGAAAAACTATTTTTTTACCCCGATAAAACATTCAAGCCTCATACAGTGATTATTATTTTGGCTATTTGCAATCTAGGGTTGAATGACGACGATTTCAAAGTCTAACCCGAATAAAATTAAATCACGGTCAAGGTTGGAGTCAGTCCCTCACAATCAACTTCACTGAAGTTCAAATTGGTTGAAACGAAACTCGTAGTTCTAACGTCTGCTTTTTTGGTTAGCGGTCACTGAAAGATCAAAACTCATAGTCTGGACCTAACCCAAAGGGGACGTTGTTTACTCCTTGGAAAAATCCCAGCGATTATGCGTCAACTTAATGTCTTTGATGTTGGCAACATCAAATGGTGGCATGTGGCCTTTGTATCCTCGTATTTGTCCAATGAGGTGCGATTCAATTATGGCAACATCTTTCACGACTGTTTCATCATTCAAAACTATATCAACCACTTGGTAACCCATACCGCTCTCTGCCTTTTTGTACAAAAAGCTCGA